>Ga0233434_1000016_pt1 | contig 268151 bp, 232 predicted proteins | sample SI_122_August201_4_FD_182738 | JGI IMG/M metagenome (GOLD analysis project Ga0233434, IMG submission 182738) | Seawater microbial communities from Saanich Inlet, British Columbia, Canada - SI_122_August2016_120_MG | ecosystem: Environmental > Aquatic > Marine > Inlet | place: Canada: British...
CCTGCTATACCTAGTCAACACATCAAACCAAACAGGGTTCTGCTAGGTCACAATCATGGAACAGATGTACAGCCTTCCAACCGTAGCCAAGATGTGGGACATGTCTGTCCGTAATCTTAGGCGGTTGTTGGCTGAGGCTGACATCAAACTCCTTAAAATTGGGTCTAGGATGAAAGTAAAAGAGTCAGACCTGCTGAAGCTGATTGTCAGCTCAGAGGAATTTAACGAAATCGATTCACTGCTGTAAAGAAAGGAGATCTGACATGGCTAGTATACAAAAAATTACCAGCACCAAGGGTGAAGGATATATGATCGTTTATTACGACCTGTCAGGTCGCCGGCGATCAAAAAGAATCTACGGAACTCGGGAGGATGCTGAAGCCTGGAGTAGAACACTAGAAAATCGAAAACAGTTACGACGTTTAAAGGATGCTGATGGTAATTACTTATATAGACCAGAAAAAGTAATGGTGGGTGTGGCTTTCAATGAATATCTGCACTCAGTATCGAGACACAAAGCAGCAACAACAGTCAAAATAGAAAAGTGGGTGTTTAGAGCATTCCTCGCATCCCGAGATGATATGCCATTGTCAGCTATTAACTTAAAAGTAATGGAAGCATATATTGCTGACAGAATACATTTCTATGGCATTAGTCCGGTCTCAATAGGTATTGAGATCCGAACCTTGAAAGCTTTCTTCAATCACCAGATTAAGTATGGTTTGATGGAGAAAAATCCTACGATGGGTTTAAAACTTCCCAAAGTTCTGAAGAAGAAGATCCGTTTCCTAAGTCAAGATGAGATCGAAGCCTTTCTGGGTGCAGTTGATGATTCAGACTATCATGATCTGTTTGTCACATACCTTAACACAGGTGCCAGACATAAAGAGCTACTCAAAGAGTCGTTCACCTGGAAGGATGTTGATTTTAAAGGAAGACGAATTCATCTGACCGGGAAAGGTTCATCAGGGTATGTACCGATGAACGATGTTGTTTATGGGATCTTATCCAGGCGGAAAAACTCAGGGCAAGAAGTTCCCTTCACTATGGACTATAACTATCTCTATAAGAAGTTCAAACGCTATATGGAAAAAGCTGGAATAGAGAACATAACCTTGCACGACCTACGTAAAACTTTTGGGTCGTTATTAATCGCCCAGAAGGTTGATATCTATCGTGTAAGTAAGCTTCTGAGACATTCGTCCGTAACCGTAACAGAATCACATTACGTTGACATCTTAGATCGTGATTTAGAGGAGACCGTTAAGAAACTCGATTGTCTATTCTGATCAAACCCCATCTTTCAATGCTAAGGCCGCCCCGTCAATGGAGTGGCCTTTTTTTATTTCACATGCGGCCGTTCCAGGGGGCGAATCTCTGGTTATTTCCCCAAAGGTTGCCTACCGAAATTCAAGTATAGTAAATATAGCCAGTTAGGGGTGATATGTATCCAGATCTGCATACCATTTGCATACCATTACCGGTATGTTTGTCCCAATTTGTCACCAACTGGATAGAAAAGAATATTCAAATAGTCATCAAAAGTGGATATAAAACTTTCAATCTGGATAGGGGAGATATGTTAAATGGTGATTTTATAAGTCGTTATAATACAGTTAGATAGAGAATTTATCTTGCAGAATGGCACCCCGTAAATTATAATGCCGCCCCTACCAAATGCACCGCTGGCTCAATTGGTAGAGCAGTTGACTCTTAATCAATTGGTTCCAGGTTCGAGTCCTGGGCGGTGTACACGCATGAAACCCTTGTAGGCTAACACCTGTAAGGGTTTTGTGGTTTTAGGAACTTACCTAATGAAAATTCAGTCATGTGTTCTCAGGTGGTCCTGAGTGACTCTGAGGGACAAAAATGGGGATACATTTTGGGATACATCTCATCTTTGAGCTATATTAATACCACTGATATAGGAATGGAGGAGACTGAATGCGAATCTGGCTGGGATTAACATCAATATTGATTGCTGTTGTTTGTGTTGCACAAGAGGTTAAAACATTTGAAGCTGAGTATACCTATCGTATGGGGGATAACGATTCAAAGAAGGATGCTAAGCATATAGCATTCTTGGAAGCAAAGCGTTTATGTGTCGAGCAAGCGGGTGTATTTCTCCAATCAAATATGAAGTTGGAGATGAAGGAGCAAAATGATCGAGTTGAGGAAAAATTTACAAAAGACATTCATACAATTGCTAACGCTGTGGTAAAAACCAAGATACTTGAGGAAGTCACAAGATACGTTGGAGGGAGTCTTGAGGTGTCCGTTAAGGTAGAGGCTTCTGTGGATGTAAGCTCTGCAACCGAATTATACCTCTCGGCGGTCAATAACCCTAAAATTGAAAAAAAGCTGGAATCTCAGCAGAAAGAAATATTCCGGCTTGAAAATCGGCTGTTAGAAATCCAAAAGAGGTTGAGTGCTGCTGATCCTGAGGATATAGCGGTTTATCGAGCAGAGCGAAAAGGTGTCCTCAAAAAAATTAGCAGGACACAAGAAATATCAATATTGATTGAAGAAACCACTCAAATTGCTATTGAAAATATTATCATCGGCATGACAGAGAAAGAGGTAATAGAGGTTGCCGGAGAACCACGCTCTCGAAGGAGATACATGGGAGGTGAACATCTTAATTACGGTAAAGTTTGGGTGTTATTTTCCAGAGGTCTCGTTGGATGTATTGTCCCAAGTGAAAAATATGTAGGTGGAAATCCCTGCGGGTACTACAAAGAGGTAAAAATCAAATAATCAATTGGTTTCAGAGCGTCCTGAGTGACTCTGGGCGACAGAAATTGGGATATATTTCGAGATACTGGGTAAACACTTCAACCTAATTTTGGAGATAACATCTGCCATGGCTATATTGTTTCATAGTTGATTACAAAATGGGGAGTAAAAGATGCAACACCGACTTGAAATATTAGCTGGGCGAGAACACAATCTGAATAAGAAAATGAAACATAGGGATATTTTTTGGACGGAGGCCAGTAATTTAATCCAATTCCCAACTATCCGAGAAACCGACGAATTTTCCGTAAATATCCCTTTAAATGAAATACGCACGCTGGAAACAGCAACTGAGGAGAACATACGCATAGCTAACAAGGATTGGGATTATTATAAAGTCACTGCATATAAACCATCGGGAGCCACAATGCTATTCGGCATGTTTGGTTCAATTGTTGAAACGGCAAGGAAGGGACATCCCGTCAATGTTTTGTTAGTCCTGAATGATGGGATGGCTTTCGTATGTAAGATGTTCAATGATGGGTATCAATTGCTGAAAAGTCAACATACGCAAGCGAATACAAATTAATCTTATCAACCTCAATCAAAGCGCTACGGTTAAAGTCCTGCAAGGGTTTTGTGGTTTAAGGGCTTCTCCTGGAAATTATCAGTCAAGTGGTCTCAGGTGTTCCTGAGTGACTCTGAGTGACAGTAATGGGGATACATTTTGGGATACCGGTGGGTTCTAAGTTATATTCGCCTATTATTCACAAATTGAAAGGGGGTACATCATGACAAACCCAGAAATTCAAGAAGTTACCGGTGAAATGGCAAGTTATCAGCCTGGCACTAAAAACGAATTAGTTGCCAGAGCTAAGCTCTATAAGATCGAGGCAGAACTACTGGAACGTACTGCTATTGCAGCCGAGGAAACTGCAAGTAGCACAAGAAGAAGCGCATTCTGGATTATGGGGTCAGTTATTGTTATGACTGTTTCGGTTATTGCAAATCTTATTATCACTCTAAATTGGTAATCGGTATGCAAAAAATCACGATGAAGTTCATTCTAAACGCAAATCGGTTCATTAAAATGGAGCATAAATGGGATTTCTAAAGGCATTTGCTAAACTCTCTGGCATTGAGGACAATGTCATGTGGTCACAGTCAAAGGAATTGGTGGTAGATGGACCTCACTTCTTCGGATTGCATTATCTCTATATAGACTCTGAATTTCATATTGTTCAATTTTTACCAAAATTGGATTTGAATCTCTATATCCTTGAGGGTGACCCAATACAAGCAACAAATGAGTATCAAATCGGTCCCAGTGGAAATATTGTGAAGGAACGCTCGCTTCCAAAAGGTGATCATGAGTGGAAAATTAATCCGAATATTGTGCATTACAGAGGAAGGCTAATTGGTCCGAAACGAACAAGACACACGGGCAAAGTGATGTTTGCATTTCCATTCCAGGGAACGATTGATCGAGAATGGATACTGAAAAGAGCGATAGAAATCCATGCCAAGCAGAAGACTAAGACCTTATGGCTTGATTTGAAAGAGCAGATAAGGAAGTAAATCGATTATATAGGCATTTAGCTGGCTGTGGATTTCAGTAATTCGGTTTAAATGGTGGTATTAAAGCAAGCGATAGATTTGGGGTTAACATGGGTCTGTTTGGTAAAAAGTATACACCTGAAACTCAGTGGGAGAATATCCTTTCAGCACTTAAGGAGGGGCTTTCACCAATTCGTGAGGATTGGTATAACGTTACTATATCAGAATTAGAGAAAGATATTTTGTCTCTTGAACCTGCTCTTCAACCAAAAATGACAAATATGAAATTCTCTGTACCTCTTGATGAGGTAATATTAACAATACAAACTTTTTCCTCCCGACTTCACATTTCAAATGAAAAATATATACAGAAGCGAGATCGAAAAGCGTTTACGAAAATATTTGTCGAAACTCTTTGGGATGGATATGACTTTGTCCCCCTTGGTCAGTACATAACAGAATATTATCGACTGAGTAATGATTTGGGATCAATGTACACTAAGATGGCTCATGACCTCTGTGACAATATATTTGGACCTGGTAGTGCCTACCTCTCACTCATTATTGTTCAATATGTCAGAGCAATACAATACGGGGCATGTGCAATGACTTCAATCGCATTTGGCGACCCAGCCAAAGCAGACAAAATTTTACGCAAAGCTGGAATGAAAGAGTAGCCTACGACCCGATTGCAAAACAAATTCGTCACACACTTGAATTAAGGTATAAAAGCAATTAATAACCCAGAAAACCGAAACAAATAATGTCTAAGTCTAAGCAGAACTATTCAAAAAAAGTAATGACCCCAGAGGAAGTCCAGGTGACGATGAGTCAGGTTGAGAAGGCAGGGATAAATCAAGCGAGTGACTTTGGAGGGGAAGGTATAGGTGACAAGGGATGCTAACTCTACTACACTCTGTGGTGACCGCCTAAAAACACGACCTCTTGATTAAAGTAACTTAAGTAACTTAAGTAACTAATAAAACAATTATTTATACTATATATTCATGCTTGACTTTATGTGGTCAAGTGTGGTATCTTAAGTGGTTGCAAAATTGACAATATTTTAACATTTCATCGGAAAGGACCGTTCCGAGCATGTGAAAGGTCCACCAATGAATTCATTGTCAAGGGCAGATCAAACAATTCAAGCTAACCCTCACCCAAAAACTTGGAACGATCTATCAAACAGCTCGATTTACCTCGATCTCTCTATTAGCACGTTACGGCGTGCCTATCGTGCTGGTAGCTTGAGATATACTCGCGTTGGTCGTAAGATAATAATCCACAGGAGCTGGCTCGATGCATTTGCTCTGAACTATCCAAAAAAACTTACCGGTAGACAAAAGCAGACAATCAAGGATTTGAACTCAACAATTGAGTAAGTCATGAGCTATCCTGAATATAAAAACACTTACCTGACATTAGACGGCTACAACAATGGTAGACCCGTAAAGATTAAAAATTTGCCACCTCAATACGAGGGAGAAGCCTATGTACACATGATGCAATATGATGAATCAATTATTACTCAATTCGATAAGGGAAGAAAAATAGCAGAATATTATAGTACGCGATACACAGAGTTTGTCCCCATTGATATTGATCTTGAGGGCGAGCTTGAGGAGGCAAAGATTCTTACTATTATCTTCATAGAGAGTCTTGTTGAAGAATACGGGATTGACGCCAATTGGATTCTAATATATTTCTCTGGGAAGAAGGGTTTCCATCTCCTCATACCCTCCATTCTCTTCAATATCAGTCCTCATAAACAGCTTGAGGCATTGTTAAAGCATTTAGTAAAAAGGCTTATCGCCTCTCACCCTATTGAACGAGCAGTAGATGAAGTTATATACTGTCGGAATCGTTGGATAAGGTTGCCAAACAGTGTGCATCCAGGCACAGCTCTATTTAAGATTCCTTTATTATTCGGAGAACTAAAGCAGCTTTCGATCAAAGAAATAAGGGCAGTAGCACGATCTCCCAAATGGATTGAAGCAATACCTGCGTCGGAGTTATTTCCAAATCCTCAGCTTTCAGAAATATTCCAGGACTGTTTAAACCAAGGCAGCGGTGTCGGCTCCATCGACACGGCTAAACTACTGTCAGAAGGTGTCAATGAGGGTGAGCGAGGGAACACTGCATTTTTGATAGCAAGGGGGTTAAGAGATCAAGGTGTTTCAGAAGATGAAGCCAAATCGTTGGTAATAGGGTGGAATCAGCAAAATAATCCTCCCATCATCGACTCAGGCTGGCCTAATAGACAGATTCAATCAACCTATAATAAGCAATTCACAATGAATATTGATAGCATTTCACCGAAATTGCAAGCACTGCTTCGCAATCATCAAGTATTCAGGACAAACCTATTATCGGATGCTGAGCATAGATGTGTCATAGCATTAATAGCTCTAACAAACACAGTAGATAAACCATGGCATTCAATACGGGTGAAGAGGGGGCAAGTAATTACCTCACTTCACGAACTCGGTAGAAAAGCCCACCCTAAAGGGCCAAAAGACCCAGTAACTGTAGCCCGTAATGCGGTAAAAAAGTTGGTTAATGAAGGGGCTTTAGTAAAGGTCGTGCAACTCAGTGGAAACAGGGGAATTCTATATGAATGGCAAGGTGAATTTGCGGCTGTTTTTCAGCAAACTGAAAATCACCCTCCTAAACCACCCCATCTGATCACCCCTGAGACACGAATAAACCATTCAGTTACAGTCCGCTACGAAGACAACCTTGAAAAACTGATCACCCCTATTGATCACCTTATCATGTCATCTACTAAGAAGGTTTCCCCTTTCGAGGAGATTTAAAAATAATGATTTTCAAACGGCGGACACTTCACGAAGGTACCGTTATAACGAAAGGTAGACGCTAATGGCAGCAAAAGGGAAAGACGGTTTAAACGATAACCAGCGCAGGTTCCTTAGTATTTACCGCAGTGATCGCGAATTAAACATTACAAGGTCATATCGTAAAGCGTACCCCAACTGTACTTCGGATAATGCTGCACATATTAATGGATTAAAAATACTACGATTGACTACGGCTGGTGCCTACCTAAAGGCTCAATCCAGAGAGATTGCTGTTGATAGAGGTGTAAAGGTCACCGTCGAGCGAATTATTCAAGAGTTAAAGCATGCCGCCTTTTTTGATCCTATCAATCTATTTAACGATGATTATTCCCTCAAATCACTCAGTGACCTGAATGAATATGTCAGACGCGGTATTGCGAATATCAAAATCAAGCGGTACGGACCCAAGGACAAACCCACCTCTGAGATCATCGAGATTAAGCTCGTCGGGAAAGAACGTGCATTGGAACTACTTGGCAAGCACCTGCAAATGTTCACTGAGAAATTTCAAACCGAAAGTGAAGAAGCAATGTACGAACGAGTGAAGGCTGAGATACGCGCTGACGGTGAAGAGGCTGTCGCGATGTTAGTCGCAAACTATGAACGGTTGAAAAAGTACAATAAAAACAAGGAACAGGTAGCTCTCCCTACTGTAGCACCCAACAAACCCACAAATGACCAACCCATAGACCTGAGCAAGTTGATATGAGACCCTGCAAACTCATACACGGTGACTTCTATTCAGAGTACAAGAAATTTGAGCAAGGCTCATTCGATCTCATACTAACAGACCCTCCTTATAACCGTCTTGAGCAAGCTGGTGAAAAGTGGGACACCAAAATTGATTGGAATAGAACAGAGGGCATTTTCTCCAAGCTAATTAAACCGACGGGTTGGGTAATTATGTTCTGTGACTTTCTCCTCGCTGTCGAGCTGGTTAATATATTCTGCCACAAGCTGGAATTTCATGGGATTCATATCTGGCATAAGCCTGGAGGTACGCCAGCCGGAAAGATGCACCCGATACACGATACAGAACACATTCTGCTCTTCCGCCAGAAGGGGGTTCATGTTTCAGACATGACTTTCAACCCAAAAGTCAGAAGTGGAACACCGTATAGAAAAGTCAATACCAGCCCTGAGTTTGCTGGTCGGCGTCAAAAGAAGAGTGCCGTGAATGAGAATGTTACCGGAGATAGGTGGGTAAAGACGTTGCTCTCAGGTCCCTCCAAGCCAAATCAAACTAAGGCAGAGCGTTCTCATGACCACCCAACCCCCAAACCAATCAATGTATTAAGAGAGTTATTGCTCATTTATAGCAATAAGAATGATCTCGTCCTCGACGGATTCGGTGGCGTTTTCTCTACTGCTTTGGCTTGCATTGAAACGAGTAGAAGGTTCGTCGGCGTTGAGCAGGATGAATCCTACTTCCAGCAGGGTAGGGAGCGTGTGCGCCGAGCGCAGATGCAGGGTGATCTCTTCAAAAAGCCACAGGAGGTATCTTCATGAGTACGAATATGTGGAGGGTTGCCCCCCGAACTTTCAGGATTCAGACCGATGATCCAAAGATTGTCAGGGTACTATCCAGAAGGAAAACAATGAAGCTGGTGGCATGGGGAGTAAACAAGTATTTGCGTGTTTATGAAAATACAAATCTCCGCCCAGATAACGCTCGCCGGATGCTTAGCCATATAATGAGCTATGAAACCAAATGAAACGTCCTCAGAGGGCAAATAGATGCGAAAACCACCTCACCAGTTGACCTTTAAAAATTATCACGTGTGCATGGAGGTCAAATAGATGCATCTGTCAATAATTGAGCTGGGATACCGCTTGACTACCGGCTGTTCGGGATGCTATTATCCCCAACCGGTATAATATCAATACTTTAGCAGTTTAGAGGTGAGCAATGAGAAAGCCAGCACTACGTAAATTAAAAGGTATCTGGTATATTAGATACAACCGTCACCGCAAAGAAAAACTTAAAAGTACGGGAACCAAAGACCGGAAAGAAGCAGAACGCATTTTAGACCAGTTTACCCGAGAAGTTGAAGCGCATGAACAGGGATACCAGGGTAATTTCTCAAGTATGTCACTGACATTTAGACAGTGTACGGATTTATACCTTAAGGACTGTAAACGACGTGGTGTTAAACCAAGTTCGGTTACCAGTTATAAACGAAGCCTTAAATATTTCTCAAGAATATTCCCCTACATAGCACAAGTAAATCATCTGCACGAAGACCAGGTAAGGCAATTCATTGATTCGCTAAACACTATGGATAGACCTCGAGATGAAGATGATGATCAAAGAAAACCCAGCTCGATCAATGTTCACCTAAGAGACCTGAGAACATTTATGAACTGGCTGTTTGATCGAAGTTACATCCCCAAAAAAATAAAAGTAAAACTGGTCAAGGTAGATAGACAGTTGCCAAAGATATTGACTCCAGATGAGCTACAGAAAATTTATAATCTTGTTGATGACATTAAGCTACTTTCGACGTTCAAGGTATATGAACACACAGGGATGAGACTGACTGAATTACACTCCTGTACTCGGGAAGGTAATTATATCAGAGTATCCTCCTCATCAAAGGGTAGAAGGGAAAGACTAATTCCATTGCCGATTGAGATTGAAGAGGACTTTGAGATTGCAACAACGGACCCGTATTTACCAGAACGTATTACACGCAATTTCACACGGCTGAGAAAGAAAGCTGGTGTTGTGGAGGGGAAGACCCTGCATTCACTGCGTCATACATTTGCAGCCCGAACTCTGATCAAAACAAACAATCCATACGTTGTTAAAAGCGTACTCGGTCATCAGTCACTTTCTACTACGGAGATCTATCTCAATTTTCCAGAGGACTATCTTAAAGAAATGCTCACTGAAAAGATGGCGATACCATCCACTCAGACCGCACAGGCTTAATTTACCAAAGTTAGCTCAATTCACCTGTTTTTAGGGTGTTTTGGGATACTATTTGGGATACCCATCCCTATACATCCACTTTAAACTCTTACTGCACAGCAATTTGGTGATTAGCACCAGTTGATCTGTAATCAATTGGTTCCAGGTTCGAGTCCTGGGCGGTGTACAAAAAGTTAAAGCTCCCTTCTGGGAGCTTTAACTTTTTATAGTGTCATTGGACGAGAACCTCGTGTAGTCGAAGGAACACCACAATCAAAATTCCACAAGCCCAAATAATGCAGGATCGACCACGGAGCGAGTATACGAGCGCAGTAGGAGGCAGTGTACACCACTTAAACCTTTACTGGATAACGCCTGTAAGGGTTTTTTGTGCCACAACAAATTAAAAACTACCATCCTCCCAGTTGTTCAGGTGACCACTCTTAAAAAACAGATATTTTCCCTGGGGGTAAACCCAGCGCTCGTAAATCGTGAAATTATACTCTGTCCGATTGATTTTTTCAGGTTCTCCCAAACTTTGTCGAGCCATTTCTGTGGTCATGCCCCTATAAAGCTTGTCACTCACAGCTCGGTTCACAGCAGTTGAAGCAAAGCCCTGCGGATCATCTTCTGATCCCTGGGCATGATAGGTGTTATCCTCATATCCTGGAGGATTCTTGATGCAACGGATGGCCAGACCTACCTGTTTGCTGGCATGATCACGAAAAACCCCGGAGTACTTAGAATTCAGACTGCGGTAATACGCGCTGCCTGCATGGATGGAGGATGATGACCAGAAAAAAGCTGAGTTGCCCCAACCACTATAATTACCATTGAGATAACCACGAAAGCCACCCGGCAAAGCCGAAAACTCAGTATTGGCAAACAAGTGATCCTCTGTTAGTACACCGTGTTCCCAATGTTCTCTTGCCCCTGAAAGTTTGCCTCCCACGCCAGTACCCCTATAGGCTCCCGTTCGCTGGATTTCATAATCCTCCATGCCAAGGGTCTGTTCCAATGCTGTCCAGTCAGCATCTGAAGGGGTGTGCCATCCCTCGGGAGCTAACCCCCGGCTGTCAGACACGGCATACCAATTATATAATATCCCATATGTGTCTTGTTGATTATATAAGGCCATAGCCCCTGTCTGGGTGCTGGTCCAGTCCTTGTTATGCATAAGGTGTGGAATAGGTGTACCATCCTGATAATGAGTTACCCTGAGATTCTCTGCCATCCAGGTTTGAGATCCTATCCTGATGGTCCGGTACGTGTTGCCATCTACATCCACGACATCTGGGGTCCGTTCAGGGATATCCACAACAGAATCATCTGCTTCCATTGCTGCTCGCTTGTCCATGACAGAGATAGTTCCTGGTGCAGAAAAGTTGGCTCGTAAGGAGTCCGGTGTTCCAGATGGAAAAATTTCAAAGGTATCAAGATACCTGTAATATCGTCTGTTTGGGACCCCGGGACCGATGATCTCCTCACCATTTCCCAACACAAGTCTATCGATTTTCTCTGTGGGAATGGCTAGTTGGGCACAGGTGTCATTCTGAAGAAACACAGAATAGAACATAGCCCAAATAACCTTACCGGAATAAACATCTGTTTTTGTAAACACAGAATCGACCTGACCCAGGAGTGCAGAACTGCCTAAAAGAAAAACCAGAATGATTCTCAAAATATCCACCCCCTGGAGATCAACCTTAGAGTTGAGCGAAAAAAATAGTCTAATCCTACCGCGGAATCAATTCAGTTTTTGATCCTCCCTGACTGCTTATGTTTTTCCTGATACTCTTTTCACAAAGAAGCATCTAACAACAATGCTGGCTTGATCATTCAGGGATATGTCTCTAATTGTTAATCGGCCAAATCACATCAGCACCTCAAATGTTCCACTATGCTACAGTCGCTCGTTTCATTTAGATACATCCCCATCTCATTATAAATCATAAAAGTCAATAATAACAACACCATAAATGCCTGGCATAGATATTGACATTTAAGCATCTTTGAACTTGATCATTATTTCATAAAAGGGGGTATTCCAATATGACGCAGAATGCATTTCAAGTCACCCCGGAATCAGCACCAGGCTATAGAGAACTCTTTACTCAATACTGGAAACAAGCCTGGAGTATCATATCAAAATGGCTGATTGTTTTTATTGTCTCACTCATAATGCTATACTTATCAAAAAAAGTGAATTCCTACTATGTGTTGACCCGATGGACCGTCATAGCCGAAATTGCCTTCCTGGCAACCTATGTGGTGTATAAGACCATTATTTCCCCGTTCAGTATCATGAGTAGTAGGAAGGAGCTGATTGACTCTGAAACAAGACGCGTTTCAAATCAACAGGGAATTCTGAGTGATCTACTTGAAGAAACACAAGGAATCGGTGGATTGATGGATCTCTTGCATAAAAACCTCGTGGAGAAGATCCAGACAGCTGAGCAGAACTATTCTGTGGAATACTATAGTCCTTTCTGGGATAATGTGGATGATATGCTGGTTAGTTTTAGCTTGATATCACAATGCCTTAGTCGATTAAGCATAAACGAAGATGTTTACAAGAGGCTGTTATTACACAAAGCGCATACTTTCGATGAATATCCCCGTCCCACCTATGATAAAACTGGCATAAACAAGATCATTTATCGCTTCGAGACCCTGATTAGCACAGCCGAGCGAAATGAGAAATTTGCTACGATTAAGGATCAGCGACATGCCAACCTGAATATTAATGCCGGCCTTAACTCCATCGCATCGGTCCTGATCAAAATGAAGCCTTCCATACAGACTTTGACAGAACAGCTAAAACTGGAAGTTTCAGCCAGAATGGATGTGACTTATGAAAACCGGAAGGAGCTACTGGGTAATCTGGCTCAGATGTAAGGCTACACCCTTATAATAATCAAGAGGACCTGCTCAATCATTAGCTGGGCAAGACACAATTCAGTTAAATCAAAAAAGGTCCCTTTAGGAACCCCTGTATTCTATAAAGATGTACAAAATTGCTTACACTTTGCGGTGATGCGCTTTCCCGCACCATTTCGATTGCTTCTAGTGTTTGATTTTCTTGGGCATATCAAAATTCTCACGCCCTAAAAAGTCAAATTGCTCCAGACAATGTTTCATCTAGAAATGATAGTCGCTAACCTCAGCGCTACGAACGATGTTCATGATCAACTCCGATAACAGGAAATTTTTTTCTCCCAAAGTACTGTTATTACTAAACACTGGAGGTCATTAACTCATTATTGAGTACAGAAGCTCCATTTTTCGTAGTGCTTAGAATTGAATAATAATTTCAGCGAAGAGAACCACAATCATCCATATCCCAAGAAAAGAGATGAATATTGTCTCTATAATTTTTCGACATCTAAACTCGCGTTATCCCACAGCTCGGGTTTTAGTCAATATTATTAACTTTTGTGCAGATTAAACTGATGACCAAGCTCACTTGCCACCGGCTTTTCGTCGATTATATTTCGGAGCTTGTATCGTAATTAGTTTAGTGGGAGAGTTAAAATGAAAAAAATTCTAATCGGTTTAATTTCCGTTATTTCAATATTTGGATTAATCAGCTGTGAAAGCAATAACCTCGACCCCATGGGAGGGGACCCAGGCGACAACAGCCTGGCCAGACACCATGGTGGAAGATCAAACCCACCCTGCCCTGCAGTAGGTGAGTTTGCTGGCGTTAACTCGTTGAGCTCAGCTTATGGCGTTTATGATTACACGCTTTGGGCAAATAAAAATTTGGATGTTGGTACAGTCAGCATCACCAATGATGATGAGAATATTTACGTTACCTATACCACGGATGAAACCGTTGAATTAGAAAAAATTCGTGTGTTTGTCTGGACAGATTTGGAAGACATTTCCAATAAACGACCCTCACCTGGTCATGCCGACTATAGTGCAAACCATATTGATGCTTTTACCTACACTGCAGTGATTCCCACTGAAGTGTTTTCTGGCGACAACTATTACATCACCGCCAATGCCAAAGTCAAGTATATCGAAGATGAAGAAGAAGAAGAAGATGATGATGAAGATGAAGATGACGAAGATGACGAAGAAGATGATGACGAAGAAGATGATGATCACGGACACCATGGACATGGCCACCATCAGGTAATGCGAGCCTATGCTGGTGACACCGCTTCTCCTGCTTGTTTCGAAGAGGCTGGGAGAAAATGGTGGAGTTATGTAGGCTATACGGTTGAGTCTTATTCCCTGTCCCTGTCTGACTGTGATACCAGCGAAACGCTATACGCGGTTGGTGGTTTGGAGGCAGGCACTGTTTCCATCGCCAATGATGAAGACAATCTATATATCACCATTGCTTCCAATGAACTGTGCGATTTAGACGAGGTCTACCTGGACATAAACCCCTCACTTAGAAACGTTGGTGATCCAGCAACATATAATGCTAATATCTATATTACGGCTACCGATTTACCTGCAGATAGTTATACCATCACGGTACCATTTGCAGACACTGGTCTTGACTGTAATGATCAATTCATCGTGAAAGCCAGGGCGGTTCTCACAGTGGATACAGCTACCGGTTCAAGCACGCTTGATGGGGTTCCTGCTTTTGGAGGGAATAATTATGAACGTAAAAGGTCCGGAGAGTATTATGGCGACATCACATATGACAGTTGTTGTCCAGGAGCAACTCCTCAATAGCATTCAGAACGCTTATAACCTTGAAAAGGTAAAAGATTGATGCGAAGGGCTCCCACAGGGAGCCCTTTTTTAATGCATATTATTGCAGGTCTTTCAGTCTTGGGTTTCTTTGTTTAAAAGATTATTCCCCTGAAATCCTGGCTTCTAAAAAGTCAAATTGCTCAGGGCAATATTTTTTCCAAAAATCCCAATCATGACCACCATTGTGTTCATAATAATCGTGATTGATGCGTTCCTGGTCCAACTTATTGTGCAAACTTTGTAGCTCCCATAATACTGCAGTATCATCTTCACCGACATCAATACGTATCCCGTGACTGCGAAGATTGTTAAAATTTATCTGATTGTAATAGGTCCCGGACAGTGAACCACAGGCGGTAAACAGGCTGGGATGTTGACTCATGAGATAAACTGCTCCACCACCTCCGTTGGAAATACCGCATAGAGCTCGACTAGTATGCTCTATCTCTATTCCGTACTCGGTTTCAACCTCTTCCACAATTTCAAGAACATAGTCTTCATAATTTTTATTGGGGAGAGATGAGTTGTTCATATACAGGTTGGATTCTGCACTTAGGGAGACAAACATGATGTTGCGCTTATGAGCCTCCATGGCCAGATCAATACCGGTTTCCCAGGCAAAAGCATCTGCCCCCCAACCATTCAGTAAATAAATAACCGGAGTGCTCGAAGTATAGGATTCAGGATAATAAATACCTGCAATACCCGTAGCACCAATTGCCTCACTGGCATAAGTGAACGAGTCAGATATTCCCGTATCAGGCTCGAAAAGCCCGCATGAGGTGAGTAAAAGTACCAGAATTGAAAGCTTAGTTATAACGTGCATTAGAAATAGTTCCCACTCAAAGAATCCCAAGTCAATGAATTACTGCCTAATATCTAATACCAAGCCCCCCGGGAGAAATGATTTCTTCAAGAGGCACTATACCTCTTCAAAGGGTATAAATCAGTAGGAGGGTAGTTGGCCTCTGCGGGCTTCCCTAGCCAGAATGGCTTTCACCTGGATAACGCACAATTTTCTCAACTTTCCCGGCCACAGGCTCAATCGTCTGTAAATAGCGATAAATGGCCTTAAGTTCTATTTCATTCATTTTGGAGTTAGCACCCCATGGCATAGGTGACCCTTTATGGACACGGCCTGCCTTTAAGCGTTTGATAAAGGTGTCTTCATCCCAGTTGACAATATGTCCATCTGTTTTGTGGGGTGTAAGGTTTGGCGTATAAAACGAAAGACCTGGAATGTGTGGATCTGATTCCATATGATTACCACCACCAAAATCACCTCCAATAAACGCTCCCGTGACCATGTCTTGCAGTGTGTGACATCCATGACAATTTGCAACACTTCGGGCAATGTACTTGCCATAAGCTATAGATGAATCCATTGGAACGCGATGTGGTGGTGTGTCTTTAGGGCCTTTGGGTTTTAATAGTCCCAATGCTACAACAGCCTTTCCAACAAAACTATGCTTGGTAGGCGGGACGCTATTTTTAACGGGGGGCTGTGATCGTAAAAAGGAAATGACAGCTGTGAGGTCCTCATCACTGAGCTCCTGGAAAGCCATAAATGGTGGCAGAACAGTGCCATCTCTTTTTACCATATGTCGTATAGCCCTGGCCAATTCACCATCAGAATAATTCCCGATACCGGTTTCAGGGTCTGGTGTCAGATTTGGAGCTGTAAAAGTTCCAGGGGGAATCTTTAGGGTCCAACCACCGCTTAAGGGAAGATTTAGTCCATTTTCCACGGCTTCCATTTTGTCCATAGGCATATGACAGGTGGCACAGTGAGCTGGACCAAAGGCCAGGTATTTGCCTCGAGCGATGAGGGCGGAATCCTGGCTGGCTGTAATATTTGGATAAGGGGCATCAAAGTATTTAGGCGAGCTGAGATTGACAAAAGTAACGAAGACGATAATAAGGACAAGCAATCCCCCACCAACCCACTTTAGGATTTTTATAAGTAGTTCCATTCTGAAATACTCCTTTGCTAAACTCGCCCCTGATTATGGTGATCTATTTGTGTCAGAGTTCTATCTCGCCCTCCAGAGAGCGTATCATCCTAAGTGATTCAGCTCTGTTCAGTAGAGGCTGCAATGAAGTACACTGAAACCTGAAGTGCAGAACGAAGAGAGTTGAAGGATGAAAGCAGGTGGTTTAGAATCTCCTGCTTGCACACAAAACTATTTAGTCTTAATAGTTAATGGTGATAATAATTGTCACTATATAATATGGCAAGTAAAATCCGCATTTTGAAGCCCTCGATTATGAAGGTCTGCAATCAGCATATAGCGACTCTCCAGGATTCAATCTTTCAAACTTCTTTCGACTCATAAGCGTTAAGAATTAGCTCTTGTTTCCAGTTCGTTCAGACTCGATACTTTCTCATAAGACCATGAATACGAATACTGCAAATCCACCCTTACCTCTAAGGAGTCTACAGACAATAAGCATGCGCATATTTCTGCTAGTTTCTCTTGTAGCGAATTTACTGGCTCTGGAAAAAATGCGTCCCCAAATAGAGCTAAACTATGTGGATGAATCAGTACTGGTAAATCTCGATTTCAGGGAGATTCAGGACGAGCAATGGTCAGATCTATTGATCCATCCTCAACGGATTCATGAAGCTGGTTATGGTCTGGCTGGTCAGCCTGGAGACGTAGCGCTTCCTATCTTTACAGAGCTCATTCCCATTTCTTCAATCGATGTACCTGATATAAACATCCTTAGTTATCGCAGCCATTCAATTGGTGTCAGTTCACTGAGGGAAACCCCCAGGGGGCAGCGAGAGACAGATCCACCACAGGTCGCTCAGAACTACAATTGGACCAGTATCGATTTAGCTTCTGAAATGAACGTTCAGCTTGGGGAACCTGTCCACATAATGGGTGAGATTTTTCTACCCCTCACCATTTCTCCATTATGTGTCGATTTTGCTCAGCGGGAAGTAAACGTCCCTGAAGAATTGGTAATTCAGGTTACAGGTGTAATCCCGAGGCTTGAAAATCAAACCGGTGGATCTGCCTCCATACGTTCGATTATCCCCAATGACGAGATTTATTCCCAACTTGGACATTATCTGATAATTACCCCGCCGCTCTTTGAACCCTATCTGACTTATCTCGTGGATTGGAAGCGACGTAAGGGGCATCCTGTCACCGTTACATCAACCAATGTTGCAGGTCAAACTCCTACCGCGATCAAAGCATATATCCAGGAAGCTTATGATACCTGGGAAGATCCACCAAAATATGTTCTGCTCATAGGGGACGAAGACCGGGGGATTGGTGGGTTTTACGTATATAATCCTGATAATGAAGCCCTGGTGACCGACCATCCCTATGTCCTCCTTGAAGGAGATGATAGTTTCCCGGAAGCCTGGGTTGGAAGATTATCAGTAGATACCATCGGTGAACTGGTTGTCGTGATGAGCAAAATATTGTCATACGAAAGTCAGCCACTCCTGGATGATCCGGGTTGGTTTAAAAGAGCACTCATGGTGGGAACGGTAACCGCTGCCATATCCACACAGCACGTCAACAATTGGGTTGGTCGCAAACTAATAGAAAATGGATTTACCCAGATTGATACTGCCTATTACCCCATGCAATCCAGTCTTTCACGAATCAGCACGCCCATAAACAATGGTGTGGGTTTTGTCAATTACCGTGGTCTTGGAGCCTGGGATCACTGGATTGGACCCTATTTCTATAATTCTGACATTGAGAGTTTGTACAATGGTCACAAACTACCAATCCTGACCAGCATTGTTTGCGGTGGGGGAAATTATGCAGCTCCCGTTGACCCAGTTTTTGGTGAAAAATGGCTCCGGGCTGGCACCTCCTCCGTTCCCAAGGGAGCAGTCGCATTTATTGGACCCAGTGAGGTGCATACCCACACCCAGTTTAATAACGTCATCGATATTGCGCTTTACTCAGCTCTTTTTGATTTGGGGATGAACGAGCTCGGACCCGCGCTGGGATATGCCAAGCTGGATCTCTGGAGAAATTATCATCAATCCGAATTTCTACCCTTTGGTCAATCCGCCGAATTTTACCAGAATGTCTATAATATTTTGGGGGATCCAGGGATGGCAATCTGGACGGACACACCTCGCACGCTTGTGGTTGATATTCCAGACAGCTTGAATCAGGATGATGACCATGTTGTCATCGTGGTAGAGGATGAAGCCGGCATACCTATTCAGAAAGCCTTCGTTTTTGTGAGCAATTCTGAAAATGGGAGTGGCTTTCAAACGGATGCATCAGGCGCGGTTTTATTGCCTTTCACTGCTGGAGAATCATCAGAATTATTGGTAACCATAACAGGTAAAAACCTGAACCCGGTGTTAACCAGTATTCCCATTGGATCTTCGGTGAATTCACTGGGCTATGATGGATGGAATATCGCCCCCGACGGGATAATTGAAGCTGGTGGAGTGCATAGCATGGAAATGACCCTGGTCAACCAGACCAGCACCCTTGAAAACTTGACCCTCTCATTGCAGACCAGCTCTGAAGCAGTGAATCTTATAGATTCGGTCTATATCATCCCGTCTTTTCACTCTGGCCACAGCCTGACCCTGGATGATCTTTTTTCTTTCGAGGTAGATGCCGATTGCCGTCATGGGACGATCGTTGATTTCAATATAGAGGTAGATACTGGTTCAGAAATTTTGACATGGTGTAAACAGTTTCCTGTTCAGGCAGCTGATCTGCATATCACAGGCCTGATGATTGAGGCGGGTGAGTTAGTCGCAGGTGATTCATTAAGTATTCGACTGGTGGTAGAGAATTGGGGGGGTGCAGCATCACCTCAAATGATGTTAGAAATCCAGAATCATGACCTGATCTCATCAAATGTGGGAATGCAAGAGTTGCCCCTCATAGATTGGGATCAGAGTGGTGAGACCGAGGGTGTCTTTTCCATGCTACTCTCGGATCAGATATTCCCTGGTGAAGTGATACCCCTGGTTTTCGTTGGCGAATCAGCCGGTCGCATAGATACCCTTAGGACCGAGATCATTGTGGGAGAGATCAATCGTTTTTCACCTTCTGGTCCAGACAATTATGGGTACCGAGTATTTGATAATTGGGATGTTTCCTTCTCCATGGCACCAACATATGAATGGGTCGAAATTGATCCCAATTATGGTGGTCCAGGTACACGTTTAGCTATTGATGATGATTATGAAGAGGATGATGAGACGCTATATCTTGATTTGCCATTTAGCGTGAATTATTACGGGCAAACCTATGCTGAAATCACAATTTGTTCAAATGGTTGGTTGTCAATGGGTCATTCACCCGAGGTTAGTTTTTATAATAGGGTCATCCCATCAGCTTCTGGACCCATTGCGATGATAGCACCTTTTTGGGACGATTTGATCACCCAGCCTGGAGGCGTGAGCTATTACACATCGGATGATCACCTCATTATCGAGTGGGCCATGATGAGCAATTTGGGAGTAGGCTCTTCTCTCAATTTTCAGGTGATAATTTATAGTATCGATAGTCATCCCACTATCAGCGGAGACAATCTGATCAAGTTTCAGTATAAAGATTATTCCAACTATGATACCTTTGCAAATTTCTCAACTTCTGGAATTGAATCCCCGGACTATTCCACAGGGATTCAGGCAAGTTTTAATAATGATACTGATCCGAGCATCGGTGAAATAGGCCCGGGTAAGGCATTATTGTTCACTACAGAACGAGGACAACGATATGAAGCCCCTGAGATAAGCCTCAGCCAATCGGTTCTGAACTTTGTTCAAAATCCCTGGTCTACGGCTTCAGATTCGATAGAAATAGTCAATACTGGAGGCTCAGACCTGGTCTACAATATTGGATCGCCAGAGGAAGTCGATCTTATACCAGCCGCCAATCCAGTTGCCGGATTCAATTTTATTAAAGGTGGTGCCGAACCAGATGGAGAGCTTTATGCTGGCTCCCTTCGGGATATTTTCGACTATGATTGGCTGGATCAGGATGATCCCAATGGACCCTTGTTTGAATGGCGAGACATTTCTCATAATGAGAATGAACTCATTTTCCCGGGAGATCCTGATGACTCCTCAATTGGTCCCTTTGATATTGGTTTTGAATTTCCATTCTTTACTGAGCTTTATACAGAATTTATGCTCAGCAGCAATGGCTCGATTTCATTCACTTCTGCAGAATACCCCTGGAGTAACCTGCCACTGCCCAATGGTTCAGCTCCTCCAGCATTAATTGCAGCCTGGTGGGATGATTTAAACAATAATGATGGTGTTCAGGGAAAACCCTATTTATGGAGCAATGGTCAGGATACCACCGTTATCACCTGGGATAATTTCCCAAAATTCGGTACCAACGACCGACATACCTTCCAATTGATCCTCATGGCAGATGGGAATATGATTTTGCAGTATCTTGAGATGGAGGGAATTGTCACCAGTTCCACCGTGGGCATTCAGAATGTCTTAAAAAACAAGGGTCTTCAAATTTGCTACAACAGCCCAAATTCAATCGCTGATGGAACTGCCATTTTGATACATCGCCAGTCTAGCTGGCTCCTCGCCAATAAGTGGACTGATGTAATAGCACCAGGTGAAACCAGTATCTTCCGAGTTGATACAGATACCAGGAATCTGTACGAGGGAAGCTTTTCGGTGCCATTAGTGCTCACATCAAACGCCGGTAACCTGGCTGAAATACCCCTTAATATCCACCTTGAAATCATCCATGGAACTCCACCATATGGGGATGTAAATGCAGATTACTTGATCAATATTCTAGATCTTACAGCCCTCATTGATTTCGCTTTATACCTGGAGATACCCACGGTGGTGCAGGCTGAAAGTGCTGATCTCAATTCAGATGGTGAGCTCAATGTTTTGGATGCGACGCTCCTCCTCGAATTACTCCACGACCAATAGTTAAACAGAAAATTAAATGTCGGTCAGGGCGACCTCGGTTGCTCTTTGGTAGTGACTAATTACTTAGTTATGAGAGTGAGTTGTCAATCTGATTTTGTGAAATGGAGTGTCATGCTTCGAGAGCCTCAGCAAGACACTCCATGTTGAATTAGTTTGAACCTTTAAACCAGTTGTACACCTTAGACCTCATTGCAGGTAGATCTTCATCAATCACCAGCAAAACTGCTGGGAGCATAAGCAGAGTCAGGAAGGTTCCAAAGACAACTCCAAAAGCAACAGAGACGGCCATAGGCACCAGAAACTGACCACCTTCAGATTTCTGGAAAATCAGAGGTGATAGACCGGCTGCTGTGGTTAAGGTAGTCATAATGATGGGACGAAAACGCTGAAGCCCAGCCAAATAAACAGCTTCAACCGGGGGAAGGTTCAGTTTGCGCTTCAAATTGTTATAACGATCAATCAACACGACAGAATCATTGACGATAATTCCACCCAGCGCAATGATTCCCAGGAATGACAGGAATGAAATAGGTAATCCCATAATGGCATGTCCTGCAACTGCGCCAACAGTTCCCAAAGGAATCAACCCCAGGACCAGAAATGACTGGGCATAGGATTTCATGAGGAACATGAGGATGGTAAACATGATGACAAAGGCCAGGATCAGGGTGAACTGGATGGATTCTGTGGATTTCTTGACGAACTCATTCTGACCACCAAAAGCTGTGGTGACCCCATCTACCTGGGAGAGTACTCGAGGAATAATCTCATCATTTAGCTCTTCCTGGACAACGGCCAGGTCATTCTTAGTGTAGTCCATATTGGCGTGGATGGAAACCGCCCGGAATCCGTCCTCGTGACGAATTCTCTGCAGACTGCGTTGCATGTGATAACTGGCAATTTCCTTAAAGGGAACATAGATCCCCAGAGGTGTACGGATTTTCAAATTCTCCAGCTGTGAGACGCTCTTGCGATCTGCTTCAGGAAAGCGGACCCAAATTTTGACTTCATCACGGCCACGCTGGAGTCGCATGACTTCCTGCCCGTAAAAACCCTGACGCAATTGGCTAGAGACATCATAAAGTGTGAGTCCAAGGGCCTCACCCTTAGGTTTCAGAGTGACAACAAATTCGTTGGTACCCAGAGGCGTGTCATCACGAATATCCTTGACCCCATCGATGGTTTTTAACTCCTCTTTGAGAAGTTCCTTGGCTTTTTGCAATTCATCCATATCCATAGAGAGGAAACGCACTGATATTGGAGTTCCACCAAAACTGAAGCTGCCAACTTGGACATTTTCAGCATCGGGAAATTCACCCAGAGCTTCACTGAGTTCGTCAGAAAATGATTTTACGGTATATGTACGATCCTTGGCTGGAATGAGAGCCATAAAGATCCTGATGGTATTACCACTCATCCAGGAATGGTGACTCAAAATTGCGTTCTCATAGCCAACTTCCGGTTGAGCCTTGGAAACCCCAAACGCCATTGATTTTTCGATGGCCTCGGCACGGATCAGGTTTGCGATATCAGTATTGATTCCCAGAGGCAGTTCGATGCGAACCTGGGCATAAGGTGCTTCAATGTCGGGGAAGAACTGCGCTTTGATATGGGTTCCAGCAAAAGCACCAGCCATGACCAGAATGCCAGCCACTGTGGCAGCTACAACGCTCCAGCGATATTCCATGATCCGCTTCAGAAAGGGTCCGTATACGTTTTCAATAAAATGTGTGATCCTTGCTTCCAGCTTACGGCGCATGGGGCTGGAAACACCCTCGCCAGGAGGTTTGGTCAATGCTTTACTATGGGCCAGATGAGCTGGCAAAATCATGGAGGCTTCAATGAGAGAAAAACCCAGGGCGACCACAATTCCAAAGGCTATCTGCCAGGTGTAATTCCTTAAGTCACCATACAGAGCAAAGAAGGGCATGAAGGCCACCATCGTTGTCAGGATGGAAATGGTCACAGGCTTGATGACTTCGAGCGTACCGTGAACCGCAGCATCAATTCCCAATTTGCCTTCCCGTTCTCGCATGGAGAAAATAGCTTCACCGATGACAATCCCGTCATCCACCAGAATTCCAAGCACCAGAATCAGGCCAAAGAGACTCATCTCATTGATGGTGATACCCATCATCCACTGGATGAAGAAAGTACCCATAAAACTGATTGGGATTCCCAGGGCGACCCAGAAGGCCAGACGTAGATTGAGGAAGAAGCTCAGGATGATGAGTACCATCACCAGACCTAGGAAACCATTCTGAATCAGGGTCAGTATACGCTCTTCCAGCTCGTCAGTATCACGGATAAACTGATCAATATGGATGAGACCGCCATAGCGAGCCTCCACTTCAATGATCTTTTCATCAATGAGTTTGGCTATATCCAGCACATCTTCGTCATTGCTATACATGACATGCAGATCAATGGTCTGTTTGCCATCCGTTTCCTCATAAAACCAGTTTTCAGGCCATTGTTCACGTATTGAGGCGATTTCATTAAGACTGACTTGTTGTCCATCAATACTGGAGATAACGGGGATGTTCTCCAGTTGATCAGCCTGATATTTCTTTTCATATGATCTGATCTGGATACGTTCACGGTTGGTGAGAATGGAACCAGATGAGATATTCAGATTGGCAGCTCGGATGGAGTTTCCAATATCACCAACCGTGAGACCATAACGTTCAAGATTGGTGGGAGAGACTTCCACCACGATTTCGCGATGAGGGGTTCCAAAAGATCGTATGAGACTTACAGCCCCAGATTTGGTTAGTTCGTCCCTGAACTCATCAGATATGCGTTTCAAGGTAAGGAGATCAGTTTCACCATATAAGGTGATCATGGCCACTCTCTGCCACATGGTGTCCTGGTAAATTACAGGTTTCTCTGCATCTGTGGGGTAGGTGGCGATGGAGTTCACAGCATTACGAATTTTATCAATGGCTTTGATCATTTCCACGCTAGGTAGGATTTCGATATAAACCCAACCATAGCCATCCTGGCTACCAGAATAAATGCGACCCAGACCTTCCAGCCCGCGCAGACTCTCTTCAACTTTGGTAATGATGCCTTCTTCCACTTCACGGGCAGATGCACCAGGATAGGGGATATTTACCTGTACGCCCTGGAGATCCATTTTGGGCATAACCCGGACATTCAGTGATGTCAGTGAAACGGCACCAGCCAGTAGGATGACAATCATGATCCAATTGGTGATTTTGGAATGACGAGTAAAAAACTCGAGATAATTCTTTAGCATAGGAGTGTCTCTTTTCTCGTCAGATTATAGGGATGCAGTATCTGCTGTTGATTCTTCGTCAAAGGGTGCAATGCGCATGCCGATGATTGGACTTTGGAGCAAGGTGGTAACCACCTGGGATCCAGGAGCTACCTCACCGCGAGCGATGAGTAGAGAATCTCCTTCTGAAGCCACAATCTCAACAGGATATCTGGCCAGGAGAGAATCCTCCATTGTGTAAACATATGGTCCCGGTGCAATGACATCACGGGGAAGCAGTGCTACATTCTGGAGCTTATTTCCCTGAATGTATATATCCATGTAGTTGCCTGGTAGAAAGGCTGGATCCAAATCAGGGTTACTAAGTTCGACATGGATGGTGACGGTCTGACTACGTTTATCAATGTGGGCATTTTGACGATGCAAAATCCCCGTGAGATGTTTGCTTGGATCTTCAGAAGGAGTCACAATGGCTGTGGGAATCTCGTCATCTGAGAGCAAATCAAGTTCAGATAGGGCCAGGGGAACAGCGATTTCGAGCTGGAATGGGTTAATCAGAGAAACAGCTACCTGTCCAGGTGAGATCCAGGTTCCTGCAATGACGCCATCGTTTACGAGATAACCATCGAAGGGAGCACGGATGGTGTGTCTGTCTAGAGTAATCTCGGTATTCTTCACTGTCGCGTGTTGGTTAAAAATGTTGTGCATGGAAACCCGAATACGTTCCTGTGCATCGGTGATGAGGGGTAGCTCAGGCGTGGTACTCATATTGAGTTGTTCCAGATAGTCATTCCATTTTTTATAGGTCTTATCCTGGGCATTGCCACGGAGTTCTGGAATGAGGGAAACGATGGCATTAATGAGACCAGAACGAGCCTGAAGGATTCGATTCTGGGCTTCACGATCATCAATTTTCAGGAGGATGTCGCCTTGTTTGACCTGTAGACCTGATTTTAAATCACCTCGCGAATAAACCACTTCTCCACCGACAAATGATACCAGATCCAGGAGTTGCTGACTTTCAATACTACCATTGCCATGGATTTGCAGGGTATGATCAGCGTATATCAATGGGGTGGTGGCGACTTGACGCACACGTTGGGTCGCTTCTTTTTTGTTGGTCTCTTCTTTGGTGGCAGCCAGAATGCTCATTGCTGCTATACCTACAACCAGGATTGAAATAGCGGTTCCAACACGAAACCAGCGTTTTTTATAAATAGTAGAGTTGCTCATATAAATTTACCCATTCGCTCTTTTCAATTGTTCTGCCATTTTGTAATAATTTCTTCCCTGGAGGTCTCCGAAAAAGCAAAGTTCTTGCAGGAGCACAGAGGTGTTCATAGCAGATGTCATGCTGTTGATAGTGACAAGGGCTATGCCAAACAGCCGATAAGCGCATTTAAACCCTTGTATTATAGCGATATAACCATGATGATGGTGCTTAAAAAATCCTGTTAATTGTTTATTATATAATCATATATATATAGTGGATATATAATAATGATATAATTACACCAATGGAAAGTGGTAGAAAGTAGATCAGTTGAGAGTGATTGGGACCAGCTCAGGATAGAGACTTTTCTTTACACATGGTTCATCCTGTAAATAAATTTAAGTTTAACCCTTAGCAGAAAACGAAAATGGATCAAGAATTGCGAAGGTCATAGATATGAAGCTAAGTCCAAAAGTCATCATGTTGGTTCTGGGAGTCCTGGTGGTCTCCATGAGTCTTCTATCCATACCGCTTTATTGGTACTCCCGAGTTGCCCTGGAAGAAGAATTGGGCGATCAACTTAAACGAATCAATCGGATCATGGCTACAACCCTGGACAAAGAGCTGGTCAGTATGTTGGCTGCTGAGCCTGGTCTCGAAAACGTCAGGCAAAGTCTGGAATCATCTCTTTCTGATCTGGCAGTTCCTGGGATTGAAGGATTGACCCTCTACAAACAGGATGGCACCATTCTAGCCCAGGATAAACACCTCAAACAAAACATCGCCCGGTTGTCTCCGGCTCTACCTACCCTGCTCTCTCTAAAAAATGATCAGGATCCCGTCGTCTCTGAAATATATCAATTAGATCAGGGCAGGTATGTAAAGGCAGCAGCCATACCCATCAGGACCAACCAGGGGTCGCAGGTGATTCTAGTGGTCTGGGTTGGCGCTAATTATATGGCGGTGATCAATCAGATGGCAGGTAGTCTTTTATGGATAATGATGGCTTCATTTCTTATTGCCATCGCTATGACGCTGGTGTTTTCAAGGTCTCTGATTAAACCGGTGCGAGCTCTATCCAGATACGCTAGATCTATACAGACCAACATCAATTCTGAGCCAGTTGAGCTTGGTCGTTCTGATGAATTTGGTGAACTGAATCAGTCACTGATAGATATGCATCGGGATATACAGAAACAGGAAGAAAGTGCCAGACAACTCCTGGCTGGTATCGCCCATGAAATCAAAAATCCCCTGGGTGGTATGGAGATATACAGTGGTCTGCTCAGCGAGGAACTCTCACAATTACCAGCAGATGCAAAATTTGAAGAATACAAAGCCTATCTGGAAAAAATCACAGAAGAACTCCATCATTTGAAGCGTATTGTCCAGGAATATCTGGATTATGCCAGACCCCTGAAGAGTGTTATTGAAACCCTGTCAATCAATGAAATCTATACTGATATCACCAAGATTTTACAGCCCGAACTCACGACCCACAAACAGAACATTCATTTAGAAGGGGATGCTGAGATTCAAGCTGATCGCTCCAAATTGCATCGTGTGTTTCTGAATCTCATCCGGAATGGGCTGGAAGCCTCTGGGGAAAATAGCCAGATTAGTATTCATATCAGTGACAGCACCAACTGCCTCGAAATTGACTTTATTGATACGGGAACCGGGATTCCTGAGTCAGATCGTCAGCGCATATTTGAACCCTATTTTTCCACTCGAGATCGTGGCTTCGGGCTGGGCTTATCCATTGTGCAGAGCATTGTCGGGGAGCTGGGTGGCACAATAGTTGTCCAAAAGAGTGATGCTGAGGGTACTGTTTTTAGAATGAGACTCCCTCGAAAGGATCTGAAATAGCCGTGAAACCGAAAATTTTAGTCATAGAAGATGATAAAACCATGCGTGAAGGCATTGCCACGGTTTTAAAGCTTCAAGGCTATGCAATTCATGCTGCTGAAGATGGTCATTCCGGGGCTCAAATGTTTCGGGAAATTCGTCCCGATCTGGTGATTTCCGATATGAAATTACCAGGCAAGGGTGGTATGAATCTTCTCCAGGAATTCCAGGATCAAGCCCCCGACATTCCCTTCATCTTGATATCTGCTTTTGGAACCATAGATCTGGCAGTCAATGCACTCAAACTGGGTGCCCGCGATTTTATCGCCAAACCCTTCTCCATTGATGAGTTAAAGTCCAAAGTAGCTCATATTTTTGAGGATCATAACCCCAGGAAAGCTGAGACAAAGACAACAACAGACAGCTTCCATGGTCTAGTCGGTATCTCAGAGCAAATGCAGAAGTTGATTGCGCAGATCAAACAGATTGCAGCCGTGGATAGCCCGGTTCTCATCACAGGTGAAAGCGGTACTGGAAAGGAACTCATAGCAAGGGCTTTACACCTGGAAAGCCCACGAGCCTCAAAACAAATTGTGTCCATTAACTGTAGTGCACTCACAGATACTTTGCTGGAGAGTGAGCTTTTTGGCCATGAAAAAGGTGCATTTACTGGCGCAGTTCGACAACATCAGGGCATTTTTGAACAAGCTCATGGTGGAACTATTCTACTGGATGAAATTGGGGATATTTCAGCCCAGCTCCAGGTCAAGCTTTTAAGGGTGTTGCAGGACCAGAGCTTTCAGCGTGTAGGTGGAACCGACCAAATAGATGTTGATGTCAGAGTCTTAGCCGCAACCAATCGTAATCTCCAGATTGCTATGGAAAAGAAACTGTTCAGGGAAGATCTTTTCTTCAGGCTGAATGTACTGCCTCTGACAATTCCTGCCTTGAGAGAAAGGCCTGAAGACATACCTGGTTTGGTCTCGCACTTTGTGGAGTTAAAATGTAACAGACTGAAACGAGATGTCCCTGAAATCGGTATTAGAACCATGACAAAACTTTGTGAATATAGCTGGCCTGGAAATATCCGTGAATTGGAGAATTTCCTGGAGCGGTTGTTAATATTTAGCGAAGGTCCCACTATTACTCCAGATCAGATTTACTTCGAAAATGTCCCCAGGAAAACGGAGAAGTCAGGTGGTAAACTCAATGATGTTATGGAGCAAACTGAGCGAGAGTTGATTCGCGATGCATTGAATTGGGCAGGAGGAATTAAACAGAAAGCTGCCCGTAAACTGGGACTAAAAACCAGCACCCTGTATTACAAGATGGAGAAATACGATCTCTTTGATGAATTTGGTGGAAAAAACGGCCATTCAGGTGAGGATTTATAATGTCACACCTCACTAAACTTTTATCGCTCATGATGTTGACCTTGTCATTAGCAGGGCAGGATTTGAATAGGTCCTGGCAGGCATATATGTCCACCAACGCCAGTATTTCTGAACTGGAGGCCAGAAGGGCTGTTTATTCCCGTGAGCAAATTGAAATAAAAAGTGAAGTTGATCGGCTTCAAGAAAGCTCTGAGTGGTACAATGCCTGGATAAATAAATATCTACTGTCTGGTCACAGCAATCGTCAGTTGGTGATCCTGGACTCGTTGAGATTGTTTGATCGGGAGTTGGAGCGACTGTATGCTCTCCAGAAAAACGAGATCGTAGATTTGAAGTCCGCTTATGAAAATGTGTTAGAGGATTATGAAACAAAAGGTGTCGTTCCTGCCGGACAGGGTCTTAGAACTATGCAGAACTTTCGCTTCGGAAGAAGAGTAATTAGTTACAACCCCATTTTGTTTCCTGACTATAAGGAGTTACTCAATCTCCAACTGAACAACCCTAAACATCGCAAGCTCATTCTCACAGATGTTCAAAGTCTACTCCAGGTAAAAATTATTGAGTTGGATTCCATTAGAAATGTTCGTGAGGAAGAAGAAGAACTCGCTCTTAGATTAGCAAGTTTTCATGATGATCTGGGACTCCAGATGGAGGCCGATCCAGATGCTCAGCAACGCGATGCCAGTGGCAATACTGACAAACTGCTTGGCTGGGTTACCACAGCACCATCATCTGAATTTTCTACAAATGACGCTATTGAAGATGCGAGACAGGGCATGTCCGGTGGGTTAAGCCAGGAAGCTATAGATCTTATCAATGTTAATTCCCACCAGGAAGAGACCAGAGATATGTCTCTTGACCAACGATCGGGCAAGGATTTGGATTATCTAAAAAAGAAAATTATCGAGTATCAATCGCTATTGGATAAGATCAATCAGGAGCTAGATCAATAATCCTGATGTCATACTAAACCGCTCCTATCTGGGTACGATGAATCGTCCAAAAACTGTCTGGAAAATCTCTCTGATCTGCTTCTTATTGGCTCCTCTGCTGGCCTATGAGCAGCAGGTAAATCTCTCTACCTATTTTGATTCAAATCCACGCGAAAATATTACTAATGTTGAATCCACTGTTGGCTTGAAGGTCAAGGGTCTCATCAGCTTTGATCGGGGGACTCAAAACGCTCACTATTATGGATCAATCCTGGGACAGGGTTTCCTTGAACCGGCTCTTTTTCTGGATTCAAAGATGGTTGTGAATGGAGAGCTAGGGGGATACTATAAAATTATCTCAGGCTACCGTTTGTATTCCGGTTTAAAGACCTTTCAAAAACTGTATTTTGATGAGTTTCAAAGATCTGGTCGAACCACTTTGAGTGCATCAGTTAAACGACTCAAATCGCATATGATGCAACAGGAGATGGGTTTGAAGAGAACGGAAGCTCATCTTGATTATGGGACTCTATTTCAATACTCAGATCAAAGGTTGTTTCTGAATCTTACAAGACAGGTTACACCTGCTTTTCAAGCTAAAATATCAGTCCAACTCGGGCAGGTTAATTATGAGGATTATCCTGCCAGAATGCTCAATGGTAGTTCTCTGATTTTTAGCAACACCCAAAACCAACAGGATTTCACTCGCACATTGGGAATCCACATCAAGCATTTGGGGAAATTGATCTGGGGGGCTGCCATCAACTTTGAAGATGTCAACTCAAATAGTGCCCTGGCCGAGGCCAAGGTCTGGTCGGCCAAGTTGTATGCCTCCGGTCGACTTTCAGATCAGGTGTTCTTCCATGTGGTTCTCAATGGGATGAAAAAATATTATTCTCAGACAGATGTTCTGGAGATCACCCCTTATCGAGATCCTGAGGAGAATATTCAGAACCAGCTTCACATCCAGCTCGAAAGAGTGATCCTACCATCCCGCGTGCTTTACATCCAGTACAGCTATATTAAAAATGAGACCGTTTTTAATCACTGGTTTTACAACAAAAATTTGATCGAAACTGGTGTAAAACTCACGCTCTAGAACCAGACTCTCCGGTTTAAAATAGTTTCAGAATGTTGACTGATGTTTCAGAAATTTGAAACATCTCCACAGTCAACTTTAGTCAGATTGCCCAAAAAATATATTTATTTAATTTTTTTCAGGATCAAATGGTATTCCCCAAGACCTGATCGATTAGGACCGCTTCTATCACACCCCACTGGCATATGACTTGTCTTTATATGATCTAATGATTTATGCCCCGATGAGCCTGGGCAGGAGAAATTTAATGAATGAGGAGGATGAAATGAGGGAAAGAGGAATGAGCATTCGGTTTTATACACTACTGATCATGCTGGGTGCACTTGTTTGTTTAATGGGTTGTGAAAATTCACTGCTAAATTCAGGATTGACCTCTACAGATACCAATGTAGGGAGCGATGGGCTCAATGAATACTCCTCCGCTTTGGATGATGGAATAGGAAGTAGAGATTATTACCCGGGTGAAGAGCGTCATGGAGATCTGACCTACAATGGGTTTGTCTTCACTGACGAAGATAATCTCTCAACCTTTGGAGTAGATGTAGATGCTGGATCATACACTTTTGGTCGAAAAAAGATTAATGAAGGTATCATCCCAGCACCTTCCTCGGTACGAGTTGAAGAGTACATCAATTATTTCAATCAGGATTATCCAGCACCAGCAAACGAACCATTTTCTGTAAATATAGATGGTGCACCGTCACCCTTTCGCTCAGACAGTTTACATCTCCTGAGAATTGGACTCATGGGTCGTGAGGCGAGTACTGAAGAGATTCCCTGGAATCTTACCTTCCTCATTGATGTTTCTGGATCCATGATCCGTCGTCTGGATTTGGTAAAATCCAGTCTCAATATCCTGGTTGACAATATGCGCCTGGGGGATCAGGTATCTATCTGTACCTATGCTGGCAGCGTGGGGACGGTATTAAATCCAACAGACTTGCAAGAGAATGATGCCGATGCAATCAAAGCCATTATTGCCGATCTCGAGGCTGGCGGTTCCACCGCTATGGCCTCTGGATTACAAAATGCCTATGATGTAAATAGCTCCGGATTCCTGGATGGTGGGGTAAACCGTATTATTGTCTGTTCAGATGGTGATGCCAATGTGGGTGCCACTTCTCATGAAGACATTCTTGAGCTTATTCAGGAGTATGTGGATCAAGGCATCACTCTATCCACCCTGGGTTTTGGTAGTGGTAACTACAATGACCATCTCATGGAGCAGCTGGCTGATCAAGGGAACGGAAATTATTACTACATCGACAGTATAGATGAAGCAGAACGTCTGTTTACTGAGGAATTGTCTGGAGTCATGGAAGTCATTGCAAAAGATGTTAAAATCCAGGTTGAGTTCAATTCTGCCTCTGTCTTGAGATATCGTCTCATCGGTTATGAAAACCGTGATATTGATGATGACCAGTTTGAAAATGATAGTACTGATGCTGGTGAAATCGGTGCAGGTCATAGGGTCACCGCCCTTTACGAGCTTGAGTTAGTTCAAGGAGGGTCCAATAATCTGGGAATAGTACATCTCCGCTACAAAATGCCTGACGGCGAAACAGACATTCCTTTTGATGTGCCCGTCTTAGAAAGTGATCTGGTGAGTTCATTCTCTCAAGCCAGTGATCGTTTCAGATTTACTGCTGGTGTAGCAGAATATGCTGAGATTATCAGGGAGAGCCCACATGTTCAGACACCATTGCATGCTGTCGAGGAACTGATCGCATCATCACTTGTCGGTTCTGATGAACGGGATACGGAGCTCCTGGAATTGATTCGTGAGCTTCAGACCATTGAATAGGGATGAGTGGATTTAGCCATCGTCTTGGGAGAAAGCAACCATATGAGAAACCCATCTATTAAATACAGGAGGTCACTGATGAAACACCATACGTTCGTGTTGATCTCATTGTGTTTTCTTCTTTTGGTTTCCTGTGAAAAGCCAGAGGAAACTCCCACAGCAGATTGCAGCCAGTTAAAATGGGGTCTAATGATGCGTGATTCTGAGGTTCTGACAGTGCAGATCAATTATCTACTAAACGATTTGGAGCCAGAATCTTCTACAACAGACGGGTTAGGACATGGGGATAATCTTGAAATATTGATTGATCGCATGACCACTCAGTGTGACAGTATTGAAGCTGAAATCTTGTGCTATGCTTGCATTAAGACGCTTCCAGCCCAATCCGAGATCGCAGTACATATCGACTCAGCAGGCACCTACCTCTCACGAACGATAGACATATTAACACCAGATGATGGGGCAATGACCTACTTTGCAAACCATTAACAGAACGAAAGATAGCAAGATGATTAGAACATTTGCAGCAATTACCCTTTTAGTTTTGATGGTATCCTGCGAGATAAATAATCCGGAAGAAAATCTCACCGGGGAAGGAGCAGGAACCATCCGTCTAGAATATCAAGGGCTGGAGTGGGCTGAGGGGGGCTTTATGCCTAGCTTTTCACTGGTGAATGACAGCACGGAGACAATTCAATACTATGGTTATGGTGAGACTTACCCATTGTATAGTGCAGAAGCACTGGCTGATACGGGTTGGACCAATTTGATGTGGGGTTGGTGTGGAACGGGTGCTGAATTCTACTCGCTTGAACCGAGCTCAAGCATCCAATTTCTTGGGATGTTACCCTCGTATAGTTGCACCTGGCGACTGATTTTGCATATCACAGATTTGGATTCGGTAACTTCACGTATCATCCGTAGCGAGAATATCATTTACACCATCCCCACGAATTAATTGACTGAAAGGATTACCAGTATGAAGCAGATGTATAAATTTCAAAGCAACAATCATATCAGATGGAGCACACTGCTCCTGCTCATCGTCCTGTTGGCGAATAGTGTTTCGGCTCAGTTGATATCCTTGAAAACTATTCCTGTGGCCACCGGCGACCAGTTTCTCATTTTCCCCAGCCAGAATCTGAGCATGGGAGGTGTCCATATTGGCCTCAAGGACTCACTTTTGGATCACTGGGTCAATCCTGCCTTTGGTGCCGCCCTAAAAGGGATGCAGGTTTCCAGCTCTCCTGTCTATTACAGGATTGGGAATGGCTATGGCAGTGCCCGGTCAATGCCTCTGGCAGTAACCTGGAATAAAGGAATCTGGTTTGGAGGAGCATCTTTCACCCTCCAGGCCATGAATACTGCTGCAGACAACCAGAACTGGTGGAATCCCGAGATTCGCACCCTGAGCGAAAACATTGCGGAGAATAAATATCTGGCCGGTTTCTTCGGACGAAAATTAGGTAACACAAGCATCGGTGTAGGTGCTTATTGGGCATCGTTATCAGCCCTGGATGGGGTTGATTTGCTCTATGCTAACAGTGAGAGCATTCATCAAGAAGGGAGCCTAACAGATGTCCGAATCGGCCTAAACAGGATATTCAGCTCTGGTGGAGAAATTGAATTGCTCTATCTCCGCAATGAGCTGGATATGAAGCATGAGGTCATGTACATGGACTGGGGAATTGCCGAACCCTTTGAGCGTATCGAAACCAATCTGGATCATACGGTCACCCAGGGTTTTCATTTTGCCCACAAAAGTCCTGTCGATGAATTTGGATGGACCTATGGATCCATGTTCACTGTGAATCAGAAAACGCATCCCAAAATCCCAAATTACGAGATCATGAATATCCCCCGGGATCCAGGAACCACTCTGGGATTTAATTTTGGAGGCGGTATCTCCAAGGTTAATGGGAATAGCACTTTTGGGATAGATGTCATTTATGAACCTATTAAAAGTCACACCTGGGCCGAAGCTGACACCCATATGATCAGCAGTGAAGAAGAGCTCATCCGTCCTGGAGACAAAACCATAGAGAATTATTTTGATTTCTCGAACTGGGTCTTGCGGACAGGTTTGGGGTGGAAAAACGCCAATAGGACTTTTCAATTGGGTATGCAAATGCGATCCATCCATTATTGGTTGGAACAGACAGACTTTATTGCAGTCACAGAACGTGATCAGTCTGAGTATTGGGTCGAATGGACCACCACCTGGGGCATGGCTATGGATTTCGATGATTTCACCATTCGCTACTCTGGAAAAACCACCATGGGAACGGGTCGCCCTGGAATCGATACACAATGGATCTGGCGTGGTGGCATGTTGGAGGACATGAGTGTGGGAGGTGATTTTATCATAGCTCCCAGTGATGATCTGACCCTACAGGAAGCCCGGGTCATGACCCATCAAATATTAATATCCTTGCCTATCAGAAGGTAAATGAGAAATTTAGGAGAGTAGAAATGAAAATAGCAATATCAGTTTTCTTATTTGCAACCTTTTGGGGATGTTCTGAGGGAACTAGTCCTAATTTGGGTGAGGCGTTTGACCTAAAATACGGTCAGACCGTGCAGTTATCCAGTAATGCGATTACGGTCATATTTCAAGAGATTGAAGCTGATTCCAGATGTCCTGCAGGTGTAGAATGTGTGTGGGAAGGTAATGCTGAAGTATTGTTAAAAGTGTCTACAACTGATTTGTCTGGTGTCTATTCCCTCAACACCACCTTGGAACCAAAACTGATTGATCATGATGGCTACATGCTTGAATTGGTCTCTGTTTCGCCATATCCAGTTTATGGGGAAGATATATCGGAGCAAGATTATACAATTAGAATTTCCGTAACGGATTAGGTTATAAAAAATTGGAACTATCACTTAAAAGACTGGTTTTTCAAATGGTATTCTTCGCGATCAATCCGCTATCCAAGGATTGGAGAACTCCACGGCAATAAAACCTGCCCTGGGTGTAGTAGAGGGATTCGCTCGCGTTGACAGCCCGGAAGTGGGTTCAGGCCTTGATCAAGCAAGCAGAGTTGCAAGTCGTCCAACACCGTAGTTATCTATTGAGCCGCTTCTAGCGCCTGTTCCAGATCCTCGACTATATCGTCGATATGTTCAATACCCACACAGAGACGGATCATATCAGGTGTTACTCCAGAAGCCTCCAGTTCCGCGCCATCAAGCTGCCTGTGGGTTGTGGATGCAGGGTGAGCAGCTAGAGATTTTGCATCACCGATATTCACGAGACGTTTAAATATCTTGAGAGCATCATAAAATATTTCACCAGCCTCCATACCACCTTTGATCCCAAAGGCCATCAGTCCCGAGGCTTGCCCACCACTATATTTTTGAGCCAGGGTGTAGGATGGGGAAGAGGGCAGTCCTGCATATTTCACCCAGGTAACCATGGGATGTTTTTCAAGATACTCAGCTACTGCTTGAGCATTTTCACAATGACGTTCCATGCGCAGAGCCAGGGTTTCAATTCCCTGTAAAATGAGGAAGGCGTTAAACGGGCTTAAGGCTGATCCCGTATTTCTCAAAGGAACCGTTCTAACCCGAGCGATATAGGCTAATTCACCCATGGCTTCCGTGTAAACCATGTTGTGGTATGAGGGTTCAGGTTGATTCAACATGGGAAAGCGTTTGGCATTGTCAGCCCAGGGAAATTTCCCAGAATCCAACACAATACCGCCCAAAGAATTCCCGTGGCCGCCCATGTATTTTGTCAAGGAGTGCACCACAATGTCAGCACCAAACTCAAAAGGTCGGATGAGCATAGGCGTTGCCACGGTATTGTCAACAATGAGAGGAACGCCATGGGCGTGAGCCATATCTGCTATGGCCTGAATATCCATAAATGCTCCAACTGGATTAGCAATACTTTCACAAAAGACAGCACTGGTTTTGTCATCTATGAGAGCTTCCAGACTTGTAGGACTTTCATCTTCTGCGAAACGAGCTTCAATACCCAATCGGGCAAACATGTGATTAAACAATGTAAAGGTTCCGCCGTAAATCTGGGGTGTAGATACGATGTTGTTGCCTTGCTCTGCGATGGCCAGAATAGCATAATTCACCGCGGCGCTTCCTGCACTCACTGCCAGTGCTGCTACACCACCCTCCATCTCGCTTACTCTTGACTCAAGGACTGCATTTGTAGGGTTCATGATCCTTGAATAAGTATTCCCTGCAACTTCAAGATTAAACAGATCAGCTCCATGCTGAGCGCTGTCAAATTCGTAAGCGACAGTTTGATAGATGGGAACCGCAACTGATTTGGTGGTTGCTTCTGATTCGTAGCCGCTGTGGATGGCTTTGGTTGCTAGTTTGATGATATAGCTCCGTTTCTATTTGCCACGAAGGGCTGTCTTTAGATTTAAGGGATCGTCAGGATCGATTCCCGCTTTAAAGGGAAGATATCGATCAGTGTTTGTCAATTGATGTACCAGACCCAGCCAGTTGTCAAAGACAGCTTCCCCGGTAGCGCGCCAGGTATTTTCAAGGAAAGATTCAATTTCGATCTCAGGCAGGACAGGCATCTTATATCCAATGTCCTTGGCTCTGGTAACAGCCTCTCGGTAGGGATGAATTAACTCATCTATGTCTAGATTAAAATAATTTTCAGGATTGTCAGGAAAAGTGACTCGAGCGCCTTCAAAATACTGAATTACTTCTCGTTTATACTCCTTAAGCAGACTGATTTTATCATATTCTGGATGCCCCTGGAGATAAACCATTCGGAACATATCAGGGCTTACCGCCATGTGGACGCCGCTTTCTGTTCCCTGGACCAAAATCTCAAAACCAGCAGCCTTGAGCTGCTCGGCACTGATGTCATTATTGCGCGAATGTGGCACCTCAAAGGGAGAGTTGATGTTTTTCAGGAGGGGGTGGTTTGAGTTGGTGATCCGCTGACTATAAACACCCCAACTTTTTTTTTGTAATAGCTTCCGTTCAATATTGTGTTTGTGCTTTACAATGGCGTGAACCGCCAGACATGAACACATCATTGAAGTTACATTTTCAGCAGCCCAATCGATCACCTCACCCAGAGGTTCCCAGAAGGGTTCTAGCTCTAAAGTCGGGTTGGCCGGATTGGTACCGGTCAAAATGAGGGCATCCAGCCCTGATGTCTTCAGTACATCAAAACTTGTATAGTAGGTGTTTATATAGTCCATGGTCGCTTCATCACGGACGACACCATCAATGGTAAAAGGGTGTACATAATAATGGATGTTTTGGATCGAGCTTCCCACGAGGTGTAAAAATTGTCGTTCAGTAGCTTTAAATGCTGCATCGGGCATAAGATTCAAAAAACCGATATGCAATTCTGGTATATCCTGATCAGAAGTCTGACCTATCTCATGGATCTCCATGCCCTGCTTTTTAAGCAGATCAAATGTGGGCAAAGCTGTGTGTGCAACCAGAGGCATTTCTCTATGTATTCCTTGTCACCGAGTAGGCTGTTTCAAGTTCATTTACAGAAATATATTAGGTTTCAAATCTGTTTATAGCAAAGGAATAAAGTATACTTGCACCTACTCGCTACGATCAGCGTGGCGTCCTACCGCTGAACGATTGAATGAACCTCTGAGCAATATCGTCTGGCAGCTGAGGTGCTTTGATTTAGTTTTGCTCAACTGAATTAATTCTATCGAGGGGAATGATGATGAAATCAATCAAATTTTTTACGGTCTCCATTATCGCAATTCTGATACTATCCAATTGCAGCCATACCATTCCATCTCGCGAGTCTATTCTTGATAATATCACCAATATTGAGGATAGCCTCTATCTTGATTTGCCACAAAGCCCCAGGCTCTGTGATGCCATGGACACTGAAAAGCGATTCGTGGTTATTGGTGACTCCAAACTTTATTGCGAAATTGAAGGATCAGGAACACCTCTGGTTCTAATAAACGGTGGGCCTGGCAGCTCCCATCATGCTTTTCATCCCTGGTTGTCAGAATTAAGCAAAGAATTTCAGGTGATATACTACGATCAGAGAGGTTGTGGTTTATCTGATTACAAGCCGGGTCCAGGGTATTCTTTTGAGCAAGCGGTAGAAGATTTAGAAAAACTTCGCATTTCATTAAGAATAGACAAATGGATAGTAGCTGGACACTCCTTTGGCGGTGGATTGGCTCAATATTATACAATTAAATACCCACAACATGTTCTTGGACAAGTTTTGATTGGCTCTGTGCCCATGATGGATATTGAAGCGTTCCGAGCTGGCCGGGCCCAAGAGTATTACTCTGATAAAGAGAGAGAGAAGATTGCTGAGCTGCGTGAGATGGCGATTGCAAGGAAGATCAGTATGGTGCAATACCGTTTCAATAGGGAATTAAACGGTGGCTGGAAAAGAGGAAATTTTTATAAACCGACAATGGAAAGGATAGCCCAGGGTGGATTATATGATTTTGTCGCTGATCCCTTGTTTACCTCAGATTGGGCCGTGTACAATTTTAAAGATGCCTTTCTGGAGTGCCCGGTATCGACACTAATCCTTGAGGGGAAATATGACTTGATCTGGAAAGCCGACAGGCCAGCACTAATGGGGAAATATCACCCCAATGCCAGTGTTCAGGTATTAGAGAACTCTGGGCATAATATGTTCGCAGACGAACCTGACCGCTTTACAGAAGCAATCAAGTCATGGGCTGAATCCATTGAACAAGCTTCCTTGCCAGAATTAGAAAAGTGGTCTCAATCAGTAGACACGATTATTGGTGAAAGCTTATATCTCATTGAAAGCAGTAAGGATTTTATTCGTCTGATCAAGGAATCAGGGGTTGAGGTGGCTCATCACCAATATCTTGAAATCAAAGCGGCTCGACCAGAAGCCAGGATCTTTTTCGAAGCCCCGATGAACGTATTAGGCTATGAATATCTGTTTGCTGCAAAGCTTGATGAGTCAGTTGCAATCTTCAAACTGAACGTGATGGAATATCCTGATTCCTGGAATGCTTATGATAGTCTAGGGGAAGCATATCTGAAGATCAATGAAATTGAGAAAGCCAAAGTCAGTTATCAGAAATCAATTGAGCTCAATCCGGAAAACGAAAACGGTATAAATGTTCTAAAACAAATTTCACTGGCGGATCAGTCCACTTCGGAATGATGGGATAAATCATTTAAAAGCTGTTTCAAGCCTTATTGGGGTTGATAGCCCAGTATTTTTTGGTTTCTGATATATCTCGGGTGTTGCGTTTCAGACTGGGATCTAAACCCAAATCTACAAACAATTCTGAAATGGGACATAATGTTGCAGAAAGCTGCACCCTGGACTGTCTGCATCCCCTTTTGATAATTCCTCATGTGAGAAATCGGGTTCGCGGTCTCAGAGTGATCGTATTCAGATTGTGCTCCTGATGGAAGGGCTTCACAGCATCCTCAGATAGTCGTTTAGTGAATCCATAGTACCTGGACAATTTCGTGACACTGCTGCTTGAGATATTTATCAATTTGGTGACCCGTTGATCCAATCCAGATTTTCCAGAAAGCTCTAGTGGGGTAGAATTGATATCCAATTTTGAATCGTAAATATTATGACCCAATAATGAATATTAAATAGTTAGTCAGGGATATTCATTGTCTTATTTCCGGGTTGGATTACTTTTTGCACACAATAAGCAAGAAGATATTTTTAGGTTTTGGGGATTATTTAATCATTCGATTTGTAAAGTTAAGCCTATCATTGTTTGTCACGACAGAGATATACAAGTGTATCTCTAAATCATCAAATATTTGGGGAGTAAAGCCATGAGACGCTATCTATTGTTAGTGCTGGTTGTATTGTTTTGGACATCCTGTTCAAAGGAGGAGGCTGATTCACAAGCCCCTGATTCTACACCTTCGAGTGAAAGCACTGAGTCTGAAGTACGTTTTTATCAGCAGGAAGTCACTCCTGAAGAAGTCAAGTTGGTAGAGGGGCAGGATATTGAACCTGTGGATCTGAAAAAGCTTCTCATCTCTACGCCAGGGAAAAGAATTGGTACAGATGCTCATATTATCATTTCCTTCAGGGAAGCCATTGTACCAAAATATAAAGTTGGCAGCATTCTTTCAGACAACCCCTTTACATTTTCTCCTGAAATAAAAGGTGTTGCTCGTTGGATTAATAGACGTGAGCTCCACTTCGTCCCCCATGAAGATCTAAAGGCCGGTGTTAATTATTCCGGGAGCATTTCTGGCAAACTATTAGTGGGATCAACCCGTAGTGTAGATGAAATAGAATTCCAGTTTAGTACAGCAGAGCAAGAAGTACTTAGGTTTGTGGGAGATTTTGAAGCAAGTGATCAGGGTGGAAATGTCGTCCGCTTACGAGGCACTTTGAGTTTTGCACAACCTGTTGATCTGGAAAAAATCTCTCGAGATTTGAAATGTGTTTCAAGAAAGAAGCGTCTGAATCTGAATATAGAGCTCTCTACAGATGCCAACAGTGTTGTGATTATTACCGATGATATCCAGAGAGATGCAGAGGGTCGAACCTTTGAGTTCAAATTGCCCTCCAGATATACTGCCGATGATCGAGATTGGAAGTATACAGCATTTTTGTCAAGTCTTGATGTCTTTAAGGTTATCACCCGCATGGAAGGTGATGTGGCAGATAATGGCAATCTCTCTTATATCTTTCGTTTCAGTGATCGTATCAAGAAGGATGTCGATTTATCAGGGTTTGTCACCGTTGTACCTACGGTTGAATATCAAGTCCGTATCAAGCGCAAGAGTCTCATTGTTGAAGGAGAATTTGAAGCTGGGCGACAGTACACTATTACCCTGGCAAAGGGATTACCCTCAGCTTTCGCACCCACGTTGGATAGTGACTATGCTGCTTCAGTTCGTTTTAACAATCTAAAGCCCAGTATCGAATGGCTTTCGGAAGGCATTTATTTGCCACCGGATAACAATTACAAACTTCAATTCAAATCTGTAAATGTGAAATCTGTTGATTTGAAAATCTTTAGAGTTCACTCCCAGAACCTGGGCTTTTTTGTACAAAAAAATGCATTACAAGACTTGAAAAAACGTGACAATAACCGCCGCTACAATGATAATTATCAGGATAAAGACCGTGTGGGTGAGGTTATTCATACGGAAACCATTGAACTCTCCGATCAAAGAAATCAATGGATTAATTCAGAGCTAGATTTGAGTGAGCTTTTCAAAGACCAGAAAAATGCTGTCTTCATGGTAGATGTAAAATTTGATAAATATGATCTGGTTGGAAGTCCCACCTCTTCCCGCAATAACATGGGGGAACAGTACCTTTACTACGAATCAGGAAATTATTATGATGATCCCACCCGGGATGGATTCTATTACGGCAATGGAAAACTGAGCAAAATTCTTATCTCAACCAATGTTGGTCTTATGCTTAAATCTTCTGACAATGGATATGATATCACGGCTATTGACCTGATTAATGCCACACCTCTAAAGGGTATGGAATTAAATATGATCAATTATCAGAATCGCATTCTGGAAACCGCCCGTTCAGATGCAGATGGTATGATTCATTTCACTGAAAAAGGGGGGCACTATATCTTTGGTGAAACACCAGAAGGAATCGCCATATTAAAGTTGGACCACACCCCCTGGAATCTCACCAGCTTTGATGTTGGAGGTCGAACCCAGCGAAAAGGTGGCACCGATGTCTTTACATATACAGATCGTGGCGTCCATCGGCCTGGTGATGTCATTCACCTCTCGGCCATCATCCGTATGAAAAGCAAGTCACCACCAGCGAACATGCCGGTTCTATTAAAAGTAACCAATCCTTTGGGCCAGTTGGTTAGCCAAAACCGCAGAGAATGTGGTACCAATGGTCTGGTTGATTTCCCCATCCAGACAAAAAGCGATGATCTTACTGGAGATTGGCAGGCAGAGCTAACGGTAGGTTCCCAGCGATTTATCCATACGATGAAAGTGGAAATGGTTAAGCCTGTTAGGCTGAAAACCGAAATTGATGTCGCCGAAGAAATTCACTTTCCATCAAAATACCTCAAAGCAGGGGTGGATTCCCGCTATCTCTTCGGGGCTCCAGCAGCGATGCTGAAAGTGAAGGCTGTTGCACAACTAAGAGATAAGAAAATTCAAATTAAGGGTTATGAATCATTCACATTTGATAACCCAATCGTACAGTATCGAGGACAAGACCTGGATATTTATGAGGGTCGACTTGATAGCAATGGACATGCATCAATTAATTATCGTTTACCAGATTTATGCAAGGTGAATTCTGCCCTTGATGTATTCACGAAAACCACAGTCTATGAAAAGGGTGGAAATTTTCAAGAGAGTCGCGCCCATACCATACTCTACCCCTTCGAACATTATGCGGGCTTCAAAAATATCTTCAAGAGACGTTCTGTCAAAAAGAATGAAGAGCACAAAATTCCGATAGCCATTGTTGATCCAGAGGGGAATGCCATTCCGAACCAAAGAATGAGGGTCAGAATATATGTAAATCGTCATTACTGGTGGTGGCACTATGATAGAAATAATCGACAAGATTTCCGGGATCGCGCCAGTACTCACCTTGTGAGCGAAAAAACATACTCCAGTATTGATGGAGTCATTGAACATTCCATGAGTGTGGAAGACTGGGGCCGTCATTACTTTGAAGTAACCGATCTTAATAGCGGTCATAGCTCAGGATTTTTCTTCTACGCCTCCTCTTATGGTTCTAGAGGTTCTGGTGAAGAGGGCAACTTTGAAAACCATCTCACCTTGAATCTAAATCGTGAGGTCTTCCAACCAGGTGATGACATCGAAGTCTCTTTCGAATCTCCTGAACAGGGAATGGCTCTACTCAGTGTTGAGCAGGGAAATCAAATTCTTCATCGTGAATGGAAACTCCTAGAATCTTCACGGACGACCTTCACTATTGAAGCGACAGAAGCCATGTTGCCCAACGTGTATGCCAGTGTCAGTATGATTCAGCCACATGGTTATACTGGAAACGATTTACCGCTGCGCATGTTTGGTGTTGTCCCGGTCAAGGTTGAGCAAGCCAGTTCGCATCTTGCGCTGGAACTATCTGCCCCTGATGAGCTCAAGCCTCAAGAAAGCTTTTCAGTGCAAATCACATCACACGCCGAGGGTCCAGCAAGTTATACCATTGCCATTGTAGATGAGGGACTCCTCAGTCTCACAAATTTCAAAACACCGAAACCCTGGGATCATTTTTTTGAAAAGCTGGGCTTGTCAGTAAAGACCACGGATAACCTGAATCAGATCATAGGAGCCCTGTTTCCAGATATCGATAAATACTTCTCCATCGGTGGCGGTTTGGAAGAGTCAATGATGAAGAAGCGGGCAGATGATAAAGACAGTGAACGTTTTAAACCAGTCACTATGTTTAAAGGACCCATCGAAATCGCTCCAGGAGCCACACAGGAATTAAAATTCGATATGCCCAATTATGTGGGTGAGGTGCGCATCATGGTGATTGGAGCCTCTGGTAATAGCTATAATCATATAGAAGAATGGGTAAAGGTCAAGCAACCCCTTATGATTCTGAGTACGCTACCTCGGGTTCTAAGACCTAACGATAGTTTTACACTCCCTGTCTCTGTTTTTGCAAATGACAAAGCGATCAAGGACGCAACAATCTCTGTAAAAACCTCAAGTAATATCAAAGTCCAGGGCTTGGCAGAGAAGTCAGTGAGCTTCAAGCGACCTGGAGAAAAGGATGTGACCTTCAACTTGAAAGTCGATCAGGGTATTGGCACAGATACGATCTATGTCTATGGAGTTGCAGGTGATTTTACTGCTCATAGCGTGACTTACATGCCGGTAACGACGCCGAATCCGTTTATCACAGAGGTGGATGAGAGAACGTTGGAGGGAGGGGCAAAAATCACATTCACAGCCGAGAAATTTGGATTGGCTGGTAGTAATCATGCTCGACTTGGAATCACACGAATTCCTGATATTCAGTTGGATCGCAGGTTGAATTACCTGATCAGGTATCCTTATGGTTGTATTGAGCAAACAACATCCTCCGTTTTCCCCCAACTCTTTCTCCCCTTCCTTTTGGATTTAGGATCACAACGTGAACAGAAGGTGTCAAGGGCCATTAACGCAGGAATAGAACGGCTGGCCATGTTTAAAAATAGAGGTGGGTTCTCATATTGGCCCGGTGGATCAAGAAGATCTGACTGGGGCACCAATTACGCAGGACATTTTCTGATCGAGGCCAAGGCTCTGGGTTATCATGTTCCAGATCATTTATACAAACACTGGATAAAAACAGCCAAGAAAAATGCCCGAGATATTAGTAAAAAGAATCTACGGGTAGCCGCCTACAGGCTCTTCCTGCTAGCCTTGGCAGGTGAAGCCAATGATGGTGGTATGAATCTCTTGAGAGAAAACTACAGTAAGGATTTGGACGATCTATCCAGGAAACTCTTGGCAACTGCCTATCATTTAGCTGGACAAAAGGCCATTGCCAGGGAAGTCGACCAGGCAACGTATCGTTTTACCAGTGTCCGGGAAACAGGATACAGCTACGGCTCTCCGCTGAGAGATATGGCATTTTCAGCCTATCTGGCGATTAAGATGGAAGATTTGAATACGGCGGCAAAACTCGTTAAAGATGTCGTGGAAAAATTTGACAATCGAGGATGGTACTCCACCCAGGAAACGGCCATTTCCCTGCTGGCATATGGTTCACTCTATAAAGTGAACAATCTGAATGCCTCGAATGTCAATTTCTCTGTCCAATATGGCGATGCTGAACCAGAGAAAATGACGCTGAATACATCCCAGACAATTCTGTCCCTGGATGAGCATTGGGGTAAGAAGGTTACCATCAAATCTGAGTCAGACAACCTGCTCTTCCTGACGCTTTTTACGGAAGGGATTCCAATGGATAACCGCATCGAAACGAGTTATTCCGGAATAAATCTTTCGAGACAATTTTATGATGAGAAGGGTAATCCCAAGCAAGTGAAAACAGTCCGTCAGGGACAAGCGTTCTGGGTTGTTTACAAGGTAAATAGTCGTGACTCCAAATCACTTGAAGAGGTGGCATTGACTTCCATCATACCATCTGGTTGGGAAATTGTTAATCTCAGATTGACTGGCGAACAACCACCTCAGTGGATAAACAGGATGAATTTGTCCGAAGGCGAGTATATGGATATTCGTGATGATCGTATCAATTGGTTCTTTGATCTCAACGGTCGCAGAGAGCAACGTTTTGGTGTCAAAATCAACCCTACCTTTATAGGAGAGTTCTGGTTGCCTCCAGTATCAGTCGAAACCATGTATTCCCCCGAATATTATGCCCGCATCAAGGGTGATGAGGTTCAAGTAAGATAGGATTTTCAAACTGATAACTGATAAACCGATGGTCGTATTACGGCTTTTGGGTGTTAAACCATTTAGTATTGCCCGTCTGGTCAGCCTGACGGGCATACTTCTTCTGATCTGGTTTTTAATCCCCCCCGGTGAATTATTTCCAGATAATTATTCCACCCTCATCTTTGATAAAAATGATGAGTTATTGCGATTTACTCTGGCGGAGGATGACCAATATCGAGCGCCATATATAGACAAGGCGCTTCCTGAGAAGTACATACAAGCTCTGGTGACCTGGGAAGACAAACGATATTTCTGGCATCCCGGTATCGATCCAATAGCCATGGGCAGGGCTTTTCTCTCAAACTTGACATCTGGACGTCGAGTAAGTGGTGGTAGCACAATACCCATGCAGGTGGCTCGTTTGTCCGCCCCGAAGTCCAGAACTTACTTCCACAAATTTCAAGAGCTCTTTAGCGCGCTCAAGGTTACCCTTCATTATAGCAAGGCTGAAGTGCTTCAGCTATACGCCTCCCAGGTTCCCATGGGTGGGAATATTGTAGGCTTAAGTACAGCAGCGTATTGCTATTTCGAAAAACCTTCCAGCGAATTGACATGGTCTGAAGCCTGTCTCTTTGCCATACTTCCCAATGCCCCATCCATGCTAAATCTGAGTAGGCAACGACCCCTGCTTCTAAAAAAACGCAATAGGCTGCTACAGCGTTTATTTGACCAGGGTCATATGGATAGAGCTACTCTAGAGTTAGCTCAGGCAGAACCCTTACCTGATACTCAAATCAGGTTGCCATTTAAAGCACCTCATTTTTCTGAGCAAGCACTAAAGCTTAATTCTGGCAATATGCAGCCGACGACTCTGGATATGTCTATGCAAAATATGGTGGATGCAATCTCAAGTATTCACCATCACAATCTCAATACGAGAGGGATTCATAATCTGTCCATTCTGGTGGCAGAGACATCCACCGGTGCTATTCGTGCATATGTTGGCTCACAGAACTTTTTTGATGATGCCTATTCTGGGCAGGTCGATGGTATTCAGGCATCACGGAGTACAGGAAGTTTGCTCAAGCCATTTCTGGTTGCCAAAGCACTGGATCGGGGACCCTTCACAATGCGATCACAAATACAAGATGTCCCCACCTTTTTTGGAACCTTTAGCCCCCAAAATGCTTCCAAGACTTTTTCAGGAATGGTCACCCTGGATGAGACGTTGATTCGCTCGTTGAATATTCCTTCAGTGAGATTATTGAATACCATAGGTACCTCGGATATGTATGAAATATTTAAGGATATGGGCTTAAGGGGTCTTTTTCGAAGTGCAGATGGATATGGTCTGGCCTTGATCCTGGGTGGGGCTGAAGCTTCATTGTACGAGCTGGTCCAGGCCTATGTTGATCTTGGTAACCTGGGAAAACCGGTTGATCTATTTATTCAGCAAAAAGAACGTGAATCTATTCGGGAAAGATCCTTCAGTGGTGGTGCTTGTTATCAGGTGCTTATGACATTACAGAATCTGAAGCGACCAGGAAGTGATTATTACTGGAAAAATTTCAGCTATCAAACTCCCGTCAGTTGGAAGACAGGTACTAGTTATGGACAAAAAGATGCCTGGGCAATTGGAACGACATCCGAGTACACAGTTGGCGTGTGGGTGGGCAATTTTGATGGTGCGGGGAATGTTGAATTGGGAGGAGCCAAGTCAGCCGGTCCCATCCTTTTTGATGTAATTAATGCCATATCAGATCCTTCAGGTGTAGCCCCCTTTGAAAAACCGGAAATGGATCTTCGGTTTATTGAAACCTGCAAGCAAAGTGGATACCCACCAAATTCAGATTGCCCTGATCGTGTCATGACTGAAGTGCCCATGGGGAGTCACCAAAGCGGTGTGTGTCCCTATCATAAATCCTTCATTGTTGATGAAAAAACAGGTAGGGAGTTGTGCTCACAATGCTGGTCTGGCTTAAAACGGATGAAACAAGTATTGTACATAGAACCTCCGGCCGTTCAACAAGTATTGCGCAATATTGGACATAGCTTTATCGTACGACCTGCACACAAGGCTGACTGTGAAGCGATTCGATCTGTAGAAGATTTGAGAATTATCTACCCTATTCATAATGTGCGTGTCTTTGTCCCACGAAATTTTGACGGGAGCTATGAATCCATAGTTCTTGAAGCCATCCACCCCAAGAGCGATGCTCATCTGTTCTGGCTTCTTGATCAGGATATTATTGGAGAAACAGATTCATTGCACACCCTGCCGGTTGATCTTTCAGCGGGTGAGCATTATCTGACCATCATGGATGAGGATGGGATGAGTAAGACCATTCGTTTCGAAGCATACAAGAACTAAACTCACCCACAATCAGTTAACCAGCCTAGCTCCAGGGAAAAGTTGAAGATATCTTCTCAATCCTGGTTATAAGAATGATCTATAAGGCTTGAGTAGATTGAAGGTTAAGTAAATACTTCCATCTCTGCTGTTTTTGCTTTACCTAGCAGGATGTGGTGGGACGATGACTTTAGCCTGGATGATGACAATGCCAAAACCTACTCCTTTAAGGAGATGGTCAGGGGCGTTTATCCTTTTATAAGACCCTACAACAGGACTTTCTTTTTTGCCCTGGTCTGGGCCTTTGTGGGTGTCATCCTGGTTTTATTTCAACCCATTATTCTGAAACATATTATTGATTCAGACATCCCCAGCAAAAATTTTACTGCTCTCGCCTGTTCAGCAGGACTCTACCTCCTCACCATGGTACTTTCAGCTGTTGTGGGATTTTATAGCAATTGGATGGCCCAGAAGGCAGGCATCTTCGCCGTAAATGATTTGAAGGTTTCGCTTTTTTCCCATGCTCTGAAATTGGGCTTACCCTTTGCTGAATCAACCTCGACGGGACAATTGGTGAGCAGGATAGAATCCGATCCACAACGAATTATCGCTGTCACCTCTACTATGGCCCAGCGCCTGCTTATGTCATTTGGAATGATCATCGGAGCCTTCATCATCCTGGCCACAGTCGATATGCGGTTTATGCTCATCACACTGGCCATTTTCCCACTAGTGATCTTTATCGCCTGGTTTTCCTTTCGCTATTTCCGACCATTCTTTCGCAAGGATAGAGCAAATTTTTCAAAAATGATTGGTGTGCTCAGCGAGTTTGTACGTTCAGCCAGCATTCTCCAGGTCTTTGATCGAACCGATTGGGCTATTGGCCGGGTCCGGAGATCGACTGAAGATTTCAATCGATTTAGCATCAAGATGAATTTTATCAATTACGGTATTTTCCAGGGACTTGGATTTATGGAAGTTGGTGCCACTGTGATTGTGCTTATGCTGGGTGTAAAATGGGTCAATGATGGGAGCCTGACCATTGGTGCGTTGGTCTTGTTTGCTCAATACATTGCCCAGATTTACTGGCCCATTTTTATGTTCACTGAGCAGATTTCGCAACTCCAGTCAGCTGGTGGTGCTGCAGATAGGATTTTTTCCACTCTTGAAGACAAACCCTATATCGAGACTCAGTCAAAACCAGTTGATTTACCCCAAGAAGTCGAGAGCATTGTTTTTGAGAATGTCAGTTTTGGATACTCTGATGATAACTTGATTATCAAGAATATGAGTTTTGAAATAAAGGGTGGCGATCAAGTTGCTTTTGTGGGTCCAACCGGTGGTGGCAAATCAACCATTATCAACTTGATCTGTCGCTTCAGGGATCCCCAAACAGGTCGCATTCTGTTGAATGGAATTGATATCCGTGAATTTGATGTGGCGGATTATCGACGACGCTTTGGTCTGGTACTTCAGGACCTTTTCCTCTTTCCTGCCCCCATTGCCGAAAACTTGAGGGCTTTCCGCTCTGAAGTGACCCAGCAAGATCTAGAGGAAGCTGCCAATCTCACAGACATACACACCAGCATTCTCAACAGATCAGATGGTTATGCCACGGTTCTCAAGGAGAGTGGAGAGGGCTTCTCATATGGTCAGAGACAACTGATTGCCTTTGCCAGAGCCCTGGCGGTGAAACCCCAGGTCCTGGTTCTGGATGAAGCAACTTCCTCTGTTGATCCAGGAACGGAGCTACGTATTCAAGCCACCATGAAAAAGCTCACTGAAGGTCGTACGTCCTTTATCGTAGCTCACAGACTGAGTACTATTCGTCGAGCAACATCAATCATTTTTGTCAAAGCTGGAGAGATAACTGAATCTGGAAATCATGATGAGTTGATACGTCAAAAAGGCTCCTATTTCGACCTGCTGTCTCATGTGGATCCAGAGAAGGAAATGTTATAATGGCTTTGCTTGGCGCCACCAAACACGTCCTGGGCTGGTTTGCTCCTTACTGGAGGCAGCGCTGGAAAGGTATTAGCTGGGTTATGCTCATCACGGTTGTGAGTATTGCTCTAAGCACAGCCTATCCCATTATTTTTAAGTATGTCATTGACTCATTGTCTGCAGGGAGCGAGACAGGGGATGTCCAGTTCTATGTATGGATAATTTTGCTGGTCGGACTTGCCCGGACTCTCACCCGCTGGATATTGCCTTCGTCGCGATATATCATGAATCTGGTTTTGGGGATGGACATCAAGCTGTTTCATTTTGAAAATCTGCTGCGAATAGATCCAGCCTTTTTTAATGAATATCGATCAGGGGATCTGATCACGCGCTTCTCCGATGATATCGACGGGGATATCAAATTAGGCTGGTTTGCGAATTCAGGTATTATGCGTCCTGTAGAAGCCGGATTCACCCTTCTGTTTTCCATTGGGGTGATGATGACCTTACATTGGAAATTAACCCTCCTGGCTGTTTCACCACTACCTCTCATTGTCTGGGCCATGAGTAAGACGGAGCATCTGCAGCATGAAGCATATAAAAAGCGTCAACAGACCATCTCTCAAACGAATAATATTCTGGAAAGCGCTTTCTCCGGTATTAGGATCGTCATAGGTTTTGTTATGGAGCAAGCCCAGGAACGTCTTTTCCAATCCAATATGATAGACCGCAAAAACGCAGAGGAACGCGTGGTATATATACGCTCCTTCCTAGAAAGCCTGGGAAGTTTGATTAATCAGGTCGGACTGGTTGTCATCCTATTTCTTGGTGGGTACTATGTCATTCATGGAGAAATCACCCTGGGTACTTTTTATGCCTTTATTGCATATATGACAGGTATTACAGAGCCCATTTGGACCATTTCCTGGTTTTTCGTGTCCCTGAAGATGGCTGAATCTTCTGTAGATCGTCTGGAAGAGATTGAAAAATTTGAAAACAAGCCAGTGCATGACAACGTGGTTGACCTCCCCATCAATCAGCTCAGAATCAAAAACCTGCATTTTCGATTTCCTGGCGAAGAGGTTGACATTATCAAAGCTCTTGACTTCTCCGCCAATCCAGGCCAGAAAATTGGGGTAGTGGGAGAGGTTGGTTCCGGGAAAACAGTCCTGTTGAAGTTGATCTCTGGCTGGTTTGTACCCTCAGGTGGCAGTGTAGAAGTTGATGATCTACGTATTGATGACCTCAGCGATGCTTCGAGGGCTCAAATTATCGGCTATGTACCCCAGGATATCGAATTATTCAGTGGTACGGTAACTGACAATATCAGTATGGGTCGTGAATCCTCTCAAAGTTTGGAGTCAATTACTGAGTCAGCTGTTATTGGGGGAGAGCTCGATCTGGACAAGATCCTTGAGCAGGGTGGTGTTGGGCTAAGTGGTGGGCAAAGGGCTCGAGTGGCTCTAGCTCGTGCCTTTTATGGGAATACGCCAATTTATATCTTTGATGATGTCACCTCAGCCCTTGATCTCAACACCGAAAAAATTCTGTGGCAGAATATTAATACAGCTTACTCAGAGGCGCTCTTCCTGGTTGCCACCCACCGGGAAGCAACAGCCTCAGAAATGGATAGGGTAATCTGGATCAAAGATGGACAGATTTATCATGAAGGTCAGCATGCCGACTTGTTGCGCCTCCACCCCGAGTACCGCTCACTGTTTGCCCAAGATTAGTTGAAAATTCTCAGGCAGGTGGTTTAGCGAAACCAGTAAAAAAAGCCACCCCTTATTGACGGGGGTGGCTTTGTAAATCCTCATGAAGGGGAGATATCTTTAGGAGCAGATTGTCTCCAACAAAATGGCACAAACTTCATACGGATCCATATTGGCTGAAGGACGCCTATCCTCCAGATAACCTTTACCATCTTTCACAGTTTGAAGAGGAATGCGAACTGAAGCCCCGCGGTCGCTGACACCATAGCGGAATTCATGAATCGAACAGGTCTCGTGAAGACCCGTGAGGCGTTCTTCATTATGAGCACCATAAACAGCGATATGTTCCTCATGTTTCTCACCCAGTTTTTTGCAGGCAGCTTCAACCACATCATAACCACCTGCTTCACGCATGGCTTTGGTGCTGAAATTGGTATGAGCTCCCGCTCCATTCCAATCACCCTTAACAGGTTTGGGGTGAATACTGGCATTGACACCATATTCTTCAGCAATTCTGTACAATAACCAGCGTGCCATCCATAATTGATCACCACTTTCCAGAGGTCCTAGAGGTCCAATCTGAAATTCCCACTGACCAGGCATGACTTCAGCATTCACGCCGGAGATGCCAATACCAGCCCGTAAACAGGCCTCCATGTGATCTTCTACGATATCGCGACCAAAGACCTCATCAGCACCTACACCGCAGTAGAAAGGACCCTGAGGAGCTGGATATCCACCATCAGGCCAACCCAAAGGGGCGCGACCCTGGAAAAAGGTGTATTCCTGCTCGATACCAAACCAGGATTCTTCTGATTCAAACTGCTTTGTCACTTCAACAAGATGATCCCTCTTGTTTGATTCGTGGGATTTGCCATCAGGATAACAAACAGCATTCATGACAAGGATGTTTTCCCCACCTCGAATAGGATCTGGATAAAATGAAACGGGATGAAGAGAGCGATCACTGTCGTGTCCTACAGCCTGCATGGTACTGGAACCATCAAAACCCCATTCAGGTATTTGATCCAGTGAAGTGACAGGCCCATCAATAATTTTTGTCTTTGAACGGAGCTTGGATGTAGGTTGGTGACCATCAATCCAGATATATTCAGCTTTAATTTTTGCCACGGCGTGTTCTCCTTAGTCGAATTGCTTAATGACTATTTGCTTAATTTTCATGACATACAATTAACAAGCGATCTTGTTACATGTCAATAATAATTTAAGAGATAATTAAACATACTTTAAAAATATAAGGTATTTATGAATTATTAGCGAAAAAATTATCCTGGCTAACTGTTTGCGGGCATCAAGGCATGCAAATCGATCGATGTGGTTTCCTTGTAGGTGGATAATACCAGGTTCGATTGGGTCCTATTCACCCCAGGCCAATTTTGAATTTCATACAGCAGGTCTTCCAGGGCTTGTGAGTTTCTAGCTCGGACCTTCAGAATATGAGAGCCTCCACCGATGATGGAGTGGCATTCCAGAACTGAGCTCGATTCAGAAGCTTGCTCAATAAACTTATCATAATGATCTGAATGCTCGCTGACGATGAAAACAAAGGCGGTAAGATCTAAACCTGCTTTTTTGTGATCTACTACGGTTGAATAGCCTTTAATCAATCCATTCTCTGTGAGTTTTTTCATTCTCTCCCCAACTGCCGGTATGGAGAGTTGTACAACTTTGGCTATTTCGCTGGCAGTAGCGCGTCCGTTTTCCTGTAGTAATTCCAATATCTGGATATCACGATCATCAATCATCTCTAACTCCTGAAAAATTTTAAGTGCTGGGCAATATAGCTTAAAATATTATCGAATTAAGAGGAGATACTTGAAAATTAGTTTAAATATTTTTATATGTACCTTTAGAATAAGTGTCGTTCCTCTGACACTAATTTATACAGTCCATCCTAAATTGGATTCGAGGATTAATGATTATTAATGGAGCTTATATGAATTTCAAAAAAGTAACCAGGCTTACTTCCATAGCCCTGGTCTTAAGTATATACTTGTTGGGAACAGAGGCCTATGGCCAATACAGTGTGGGGCAAACAATTAGTCAGGCCACCCGAGACAGGGTTGTGAGCTTTTGCGCTAATGACGCTGGGGATGTGACACTGGGAAGTTTACTAGAACCTGATCAGGGGATGGACACGCGAGTTGTCTGGCTTAATTTTTTTGCATCCTGGTGAGGCAATTGCCGTGCGGAGGTTCCGCACTTGGAGGAGTTTCACCAATCACGAGCCGATGAAGGTCTCCTGGTTGTTTCCCTTGGTAGTGATTTTAACTCGTTGAATTGTCAGGCCTGGGCTAGTCTAGGGGCTTCATATCCAATCGCTGATGATCGCGGGTCAAATATCTGGAGTGACTTTGGTACTGGAGCTATCCCACGTAATACCATCATTGATATGAATGGAGTCGTTCAGTATAACTCGATTGGATATAATGAATCAGTCATTACAAATTTACTGGACGAACTGCTCATCGTTTCGGAAGTGGGTGACGAGATTGAGACACCAGAGACACACACCTTGCTCTCAGTCTATCCCAACCCTTTTAATGCAGAAGCTCAAATCCAATTTGAGCTCCCTCATTCAGGCTTTGTGAGACTTTCAATTTATGATAATCAGGGTAGGGCAGTCCGACAGCTGCTGAATGTTGATCTTTCGGCAGGCTCACACCAGTTAACCTGGAACACAAGGGATGATTCAGGTGCAGATCTGCCTAGCGGTGTGTATCTGGCTACACTGTTTCATGATGGCGGTCGCGATACGAGGAAAATTCTTTTGCTGAAATAGCATTTTTTCCAAAGATCTATCCATCAACCAAGAAGCCCCTGATTTCAGGGGCTTCTTTTGTGGAGGTATGTGTACGTTAAACGTATATCTATATGGCATAGGGCTGAAGATTTTCCTTCTCAATATCCCGGAAGTATCGATAGGTTCCATGTTTGAGTTCGTAAGTGGCATCCTCGTCACAAACCACCATGGACTTTGGATGAAGCTGTAGCGCAGAGGAAGTCCACATATGGTTGACACCCTCTTCAATCATCTTATAAAGTGCCCTGGCTTTAGAGTGACCATTGACAATCAAAACGACCTCCTTAGAATCGGTAACCGTACCGACACCAACAGTCAAAGCCAGCTTTGGAACGGACTCAATATCATTCCCAAAAAATCGGGAATTAGCAATTCGAGTGTCATAAGTTAATGTTTTTACACGTGTCCTAGAGTGAAGTGAGGACCCGGGTTCATTAAAGGCGATATGTCCATCAGGACCAATTCCACCCAGAAAAAGACGGATACCACCGACTGATTTTATCTTGGCTTCGAAGGCATCACACTCTGCAACCAGGTCCTTTGCATTCCCATCTAGAATGTTGATGTTTTCTTCAGGAATACCGATGTGGTTAAAAAGATTTTGTCGCATAAATGAATGATAGCTTTCTGGATGACCTTCTCGAATCTTGACATATTCATCCATATTGAAAGTGATGACATTTTCAAACGAGACGCGTCCTTCCTTTACCAGATTTACTATCTCCTTGTAGGTCCCAACTGGTGAAGATCCGGTAGGCAGTCCTAAGACATAAGGATTGTCCTTTGTGGGAGCAAAATCATTAATGCTTTTCGCAATATAATGTGCGGTCCACTTGCTTAATCGATCATAGTTGGTTTGAATAATAAGTCTCATTTTTTCTCCGTATTATAAATTGTTCAAGATGGCGAGCGCATGGTCATAATTGCTTTCAACCGCTTGTCTCATATCATCTAATTGCTTTTTAAATGAGTTGGACTCAAATTTTCCACGAACTTCATCAAAATCATCATCCTGGTACCCATCTATCCCAAAACCGGTTCGCACATTACCTTCGAATTCTTTAGAAGCATCCATTTCCACCATATTGAGCAGCTTCGTGGTGGATACCTTCCATTTTTCCAGTACGGTTAACAGGTTTTCTGTGTTGATACTTTCAAATCCACAAACTTGAGGCATGGCTTTTACAACCCATGACCACTCATCCTGGGTATAACTCTTGTGGATCTTCTGGAGTTCGACCTGAAGTGTATGCAGGTCAATTACCTCACCAGTTTTTATCCTGTTTAATAAGTCTTCGATCCGGGATTGTGAGCACAATAGACCTGAGACATCAACCCAAGGACTATCACCATCATCAGCGCTATCAGATTGACTCACCAGCTCATTAATATCTGTAACTGGACTTGCGGTGAGTCGTGCGATGAGAGCGTCACCCAGATATTTCTCAAGTGCCATTCTATAATAGCGGCTACAGGTTTTTAAAAGCAGACGCTTGATGAGTATACCCTTATGGCTCACATACTCCTGACCCCTTTCCGCTCCAGCATACAGATCCAAGAGAATGGACTGTCCCTGCATCATTTTTTGACCGGTATAGGGGGATAAAACCTCAAAGTTGAGTTGATCCAGCTTGTCGGTATTCTTGCGACCATCACGGGTTGGCCACTTCAATCCATCACGCATGGTGCCAACAGTAAAAAAGTTCATACCAGGTACCAGCGTAGATTGACCACTGTCCTCATTGACATAGGAGAAGGGGAAGTCGGAGCTGTCAAAATTGGAGTAATGCTTACCCATAATGGCAGAAAAGGCACCCACTCGGGATGGCCAGAGCAGATAGGAGGAAGACCCAGTTTTACCACCACGTTCAATGATCCCCTGGTGTAATGGTCCCAATTTGTACATGTGATTGGACTGGTTGGTACCACTACCTGCATTGAAAAAGGAAAACATGCCGGCGATGAGCAGTGTTGAGCGATGATGTGTGACAGTATAGGGTCCCGCAAAAATGGAGCAGACCTCACTATGGAAACCTTCTGAGTTGCAGAACAAGACCGAGTTTTCTGCAGAGAATTGTTTGCCAATTTTTGAAGCCTCACCGATCAGGGTTGATGCCAATAGGGCACCATCCGATACATAAGCTCCCTTCTGAATGATGAAATCCTTGGCGATGACACCATCACCAACAAATGTGGAAGCCTCTGGGGATGAAGCAATAGTTCCTTCTTTCAGGTTCTGGATTCCCCTTAGAATGGCTCCTTTTCCAATATTTACATTCACAATATTCTGGCAGTGAAATAATTTGGCTCCCTCACCAATAGTAGCTCTATCAGAACGAACACTCCTGGCATACTTCTCTGCTATCTCATCCAAAGCCTTGATCAACTCGGTATCATGTCGATACATGGTTGATAAATAAGCAGTCTGAGCGCTGGTCATCTCAGTAATTTTTAACTCCCTACCGCCAGCCTCATTGAGAACTTCAATTGAATGGCCATTTCCAAAACTGGTTTCACCTTGGCAAACAATTGAGCCTGCGTTTTCTATCAACACATTGTCTTCAATCACCAGGTTGGAAAGCCAGCCATTGATATTCGAAATATGGCAATTGTCCCCAATATGGACATTGTGAAGATTGGCATCAAATATTCCAGCATATCGTCGAATACCATCTTTGGGTAGAAACTCACCCTCAAGACGTCCAATGCGGACCTGACCTCTGAAAATGGTTCCTGCGATCCGCGTTGGGTCAAAGCCCCTGGTTACTTTTACTTTTGACCAACTCCTTGACCAACAGCCATTACTTTTGAGAATCTTGATGGCTTCCGGTGTCAGGGCTAAATATTGTTCAGAATTCATATTATGATTTCCTATTTAGTGATCACAACTTTCAATTCATATTTGTCACCCCTGTAAATACCCTCGAGATATTCCACAGGTTGATTATTCATAGAAAACGTGGTCCCATGGAGATTTAAAACGGGGCTTCCTTTGGCAATTTCCAGGAGTTCCGCCTGCTCTTGATCGGCGAGGCCAGGTTGGATAACATGGTCAGCTCGGGAAAGCCTGATGTGTAGATCTTTTTCAATGTAATTATAGATGGAGGCGTCGTCAGCCATACGTGGATTCAGGAGACCCTGACCCACATCCAGGGGCAGGAAGGAAGTTTCGATGGCGAAGGGTGTTTCTTCTACATATCGGATTCTCTGAATCCTGACCAGGGCTTCACCAGGTTCCTTCCCCAAACCTGTGTAAGCCATACCGAAGGAGTCGAATGCCTCAACCATTTCAATGTTCAAGACTCGGGAGTGATTCCGGTAGCCAAGTTTGGCCATCTCAGAAGAAAATCCTTCCAGCTTGAGAAGCATTTGGGTATGGGAGGCCGCGTTGACAAAGGTTCCTTCGCCACGCCTGATAATAATGTATCCTTCGCGGATAAGCTCCTGACTGGCCTGTCGTACAGTCATACGGCTGATATTGTATTCCGAGGATAACTCATTCTCGCTGGGAATCTGGTCGCCAGGTTGAAGTTTCCCTGAATTGATGAGTTCTTTTAGAATATCCCTGACCTGAATATAGAGCGGGATGTAACTGCTCTTGTCCAGATGGGTATTATATAGAAGTCTCTCGTTACTCATAAGAGATCAACCTTCGGCGATAACACGGTCAATAAAACCAACTGCATCCCCAACTGTTTTTACGCCCAACGCAGCATCTTCATCCATCTCGATATCGAACTCTTCTTCAAAGGCAGCAACCAGTTCGATAGATTGCATGGAGTCAGCACCAAGATCCTCTACGAATCGGGAAGATTCCTGGACACGTGAGGCCTCAACCTTTAACAATTCAGCAGCTACATTCTTAATTCGATCTATGGTTGACATCTTTTCTCTCCTGATTTATCAGTGTTTCATTGTGGTTAGTTTGAAAGTATCACGAGCAATGGCCAACTCCTCATTAGTTGGGATGATCATGACCTTAATTCTGGATGTTGCTCCTTGAATTTCACCTGCCACTCCAGCATGAATTTCGTTTCTCATGTTATCAATGACGATGCCCTGTTGATCCATATCAGACAGAATCCGATGACGCATAGCAGCACCATTTTCACCAATGCCTCCAGTAAAAACAATGGCATCAACCCGGTTTAGCACAGCCATATATGCCCCGATGTATTTTTTAATGCGATAGGCAAAGATGTTAAGAGCTAACTCAGCTCTATCATCGCCGTCATCAGCTTTCAATTCGAGATCACGAACATCATTGGAGCTTCCTGAGATTCCAAGAAGACCAGACTGTTTGTTAAGCAGTGTATCCAGGCTGTCCGTGTCGTAACCTTTCCGGTTTAGATAGAAAAGGATGCCCGGGTCCAGATCACCGCTACGTGTTCCCATGACAAGACCTTCCAACGGAGTGAGTCCCATGCTGGTATCAACTGAGTGGCCATCTCTGATGGCTGCCACAGAAGATCCATTTCCAAGATGGCAGGTAATCAGATTTACAGAATATTTATGCATTCCCATCATCTGCGCAGCCTGTCGAGCTACATATTGATGTGACATACCATGGAAACCATAGCGTCGAATCTGGTGTTCAGTGTACAATTTCTCAGGCAGGGCGTAGCGGTAGGCCACTTCAGGAATACTCTGGTGAAATGCCGTATCAAAACAGGCCACCTGAGGAAGTTTACCAAACATGAGTCTGGCTTGTTGTATTCCAGTCAAATTGGGAGGATTATGGAGGGGGGCGAGCTCAAAGACAGCCTCAATACCTTCCTCCAGCTCATCGTCTATAGGCATGGATCCACCAAAGCTTTCGCCTCCATGAACCACACGATGGCCACAGGCATTAACTTCAGATAGAGTACTAATAGCACCATTGTCAGGATCGAGAAGCATTTTTTTGATGACTTCAAATCCTGAGGGGTAGTCAGGAATCGCCCGGTTTTTCTCCATTTTCCCCCGGGGTGTTTTTAGTGAAGCATATGCGTCTTCTGAACCGACCCTTTCCAAAAGACCTTCCGCTAGCACATCCTCCAGTGGCATATGAAATAGTTTGAATTTTATCGATGAACTACCACAATTAAAGACCAGGATTTTCATGTTGCTCTATCCTTTGGCCTGGACTGAGGTAATGGCGGACACGGCGATCAAATCGTCTACACTGGCGCCGCGGCTCATATCATTCACCGGTTTTGCAAAACCCTGGAGAATAGGCCCGATGGCCTTGGCGTTGGCCATATACTGGACCAGTTTGTAGCCAATATTTCCCGCATCAAGATCAGGAAATACCAATACGTTGGCTTCTCCTGCAACGGAGCTTTCCTGCACCTTTTTAGATGCAACACTGGGGATGATGGAGGCATCTAGCTGGAGTTCACCATCCATATCAAATTCAGGATTAATATTCCGTGCTATGGCGAGTGCCTCAATGACTTTGTCTGCATCTGCATGCCCGGCAGAACCTTTGGTCGAAAATGATAGAAAGGCTATTTTTGGGTCAATGCCCAATAGAGCTCTGGCATTTGTCCCAGATGCGATGGCAATCTCAGCCAATTGTTGAGCACTGGGTTGAATGTTTACTGCGGAGTCAGCAAAGAGAAAAATCTTATCCCGCTTCTCTTGAAATTCTGGAATAATCATTATAAAGAAACTGCTGGGAGTCGAGAGTCCTTCTTGAAACCCCACAGTAAGTGTCGCAGTTTGAATAACGATACTGGTTGCTGTAGCCACACCTGCTACCATGCCATCAGCAGCGCCCTGGTTAACCATCATCCCACCAAAAGACAGTGGCTTGCGAACCAGTTTTTTGGCAATGGCCTCTCTTAGATCGCGATTGGTTGCATAGGCTTGAGCATAGTCATCAAGTCGAGCATCTGTCTTACTATCGATAATTTCGATCCCACTAATTGAGCAATTATGATCCCGAGCTATTTCTTGAACTTGACCAGGGCTACCAATCAGGATGGGGGTAGCTATACCTTGTTCTTTCACCTGTACAACAGCTTGTAGTATCCGTGGATCAGTGGCTTCGGGATAGACAATGCGAGCTGGGTTATCCTTTGCTCTGGCAATGAATTTATCAACAACACTCATGAAAAACCTCAATGTTCAATTTGTGAGAATATGATAACATGTCTAGACAAGTGCTGCAAGCATTAGTTAGTAAATATTACAAACTAATTAAGACCGTATATCACCTCTAAAGTCCTTGTTTATCACACAATATTCTGTTAAAAAGTGCTTATAAAGTAAATACTCAGAATCACAAAAATGAGATGCCTGTTGAAAAGGGAAATATTCAAATCTGAAGAGTTGACATGAAGCAAAATTTTGACTCACCTATAGCCGCATTTTTTGATTTTGATGAAACCCTTCTGGCAGTTGATAGTGCTACTATAGGGTTCAAGGTTCTCAAGGATCAAGGCTTTCTTTCCAAGACATTCATTCTGAAATTGTTACTCGGTGTACTTCTCAAAAAGCTAGGGCTTGTTGATGAACAATACATGGCGCGAACATTTCTAAGTTTTTACAAGGGTCGTGAATTCCAACTCTTTGTAGACTCTGCCCAACCTTTTTATGACGAGCATCTTGCGCCTAATTTATCAGCAGAAGTGACCCAAAAGTTACGCTGGCACCAGGAGCAGGGACATCAAACTGTGTTGGTGACCGGTTCAATTGATTACTATCTCAAGCCGGTGATGGAAGCTCTCAGTATAGATCATTTGCTATGCACTCACCTTGAGGTGGATGAGCATGGCATCCTTACAGGGAGACCCAAGGGGCAGGTATGTGTTGGAGAGGCGAAGGTAACGCTGGCAAATGATCTCGCGAAACAGCACGGTATTGATTTTTCCCAATCCTACGCTTATGGTAATTCAGAGAATGATATACCCATTTTAAAGCATGTTGCTAATCCTGTTATCGTCAACCCAACAAGAGGATTGGCACAGGTTGCTAAACAAAACAACTGGCCAAGCCTATAATGGATATGTCGATCAGTCAATTGAGGATTGATATCACCTATGTCTAAACTTTCAGATCAAATTCTCAACGAATTACTACAAATGGGTGATCCAGCTCGAGCCAGTCATTCCCAGCGATTTTTCAAGACAGGAATCGGGGAATATGGAGAAGGGGATGTTTTCATTGGTATCCGGGTTCCACAAATACGGGCAGTTGCCAAAAGGAATCGGGATGCTACCAGACAGGATGCCCTGGATTTACTCCATTCAAAATATCATGAGGTACGACTCACTGCACTCATTCTGCTGGTCAATCTTTTCGCCCGTGCAAACGATTCGGAAAAACATCAGATCTACAAAGCGTACCTCAGCAATGTTGCCTACATCAATAATTGGGATTTGGTTGATAGCTCTGCGCTGCAAATCGTCGGGCACTATCTGTTCGATATGGATCGATCACATCTTGAGGTGTTGGCCAAATCTGAAGATCTGTGGGAACGCAGAATTGCCATTATATCAAGCTACTACTTTATTCGACAATATGAATTTCAAGATACTCTTAACCTCTCGAAAATCCTCCTCCACGACCAGGAAGACCTCATCCATAAGGCAGTGGGTTGGATGCTGAGGGAAGTGGGGAATCGAAGTCAATCCACTGAAGAATTGTTTTTAGTAGAACACTACAAGACCATGCCACGAACCATGCTGAGATACGCCATCGAAAAATTTCCAGAAGCACGACGCCAGGCATATTTAAAAGGGGATATATAGACATGAAGCAGATTTGGACCAGACAGTTATTATTCCTACTAGGAATGATCATTTCCATAGGCGGAAATGCATTTATTGATGAAGAGAAACCCTGTGGCCACGCCCATGAGAGTCAGTTTCTTCGTGACATGCAGCCTACCTCTGAACAAGAGAAAATCGATATTCGCTATTATGGTTTGAACTTTGATATGGATATTGCTACAACATCAATGGTAAAAGAATTTTTGGTAAGGTTTGTTGTGTTGGATACCACGGTGGAAACCATTGAACTTGACTATTCCACGAACAACCTTGGAACTGGAAATATATCAGTTAATACGGTTATTCTAGAGGGTGATACTGTCGCTTTTACACATCTCAATGAAATGCTGTCAATACCTCTTGAAACTACGCCCAGTCTGGGTCAACTCATGACCTTGGAGATTTTTTCGCAGGCTGGTCCGGCGAGCAATCAAGACAACTATGGTTTTAACTGGGATTATGAATCAGGTCAACGTTCCATCTGGACCAAATCACAACCTTACGACGCTAGAAAATGGTGGCCCTGCATAGACTATCCCAGGGATAAGGCAGATTCCTTGGATATTGTGGTAACCATTGCCGATAATATGACAGTCGCCTCAAATGGACGTCTCATATCCAATATTGATAATGCTGATGGTACCAGAACCTGGCATTACCATGTTGGCTACCCCATCGCCACCTATCTGGTATCACTCTCCATATATGATTTCTATGTCTGGGGTGACATCTATGTAGATGCAAATAACGATACGCTGCCCATTGAATTCTACACTTATAGCCATCCAGATAATCCCAATCCATCTTATATGACAACCAATTATGGAATGCTTCCAGATATGCTCACTCTGTTTGCAGACAAGTTTGGACCTTATCCCTTTATGGATGAGAAGTACGGTCATGCTGAATGGGGTGAGAATTGGGGTCTGGAACATCAAACTTTAACATCCATGGGTAACCCCACTGAGAGACGGGTGGCTCATGAATTGGCTCACATGTGGTATGGAGACATGATCACTTGCTTTAGTTATCATCACATCTGGCTCAATGAAGGTTTTGCACGTTATGCTGAAGCGTTGTGGTGGGAAGAGCACTACGGTCCCAGTGGATATCGAAGTAAAATGGCTGAACTTGAGTATTATGGTGGTGGTACTATTTATGTAGAGGATCCAGAAACAGAATCCATATTTGGTTCAAATCTATCGTACAATAAGCCAGCCTGGGTCTTGCATATGCTGAGACATATCGTTGGTGATGAAACTTTCTTTGAGATACTCCAAACCTACTCCGATGACCCACAATTCAAATATGGGACCGCTACTACTGAAGAATTTCAAATGGTTTGTGAAGAAGTAAGTGGTCTCGATTTCACAAATTTTTTCCAACAGTGGATTTATGGTCAGGGTTTTCCACATTATCGCGCTTACCGTGCCCAAACGGGTACGGATCTCCTGGTGCAGACCATCCAATCAGGTTTGTCTTTTGATCTTCCCGTTGATTTTCGCATCACTACAACAGGTTCAGTGATTGATACTGTTTTAAGAATTGATCAACAGTTCATGACCTTTAATTTTGATATTCCTGAAGGAGAAATAGTAACAGGTCTGGTCATGGATCCAGATGGTTGGATTTTAAAATCAACTGATTACGTCGTAGGGCTAGCAGAGGATGAAATGGCCATACCTCTGGCGTTTGAATTAGAACAAAATTACCCCAATCCGTTCAATCCAACAACAACCATACCCTATACTCTTGATGAGCAGACAGCAGTCAAGATGAGCATTCTTAATCTCCAGGGCCGAGAAGTGATTCAATTATTGAATTCCTCTCAAGACGGTGGTCGATATCAGGTCACCTGGAATGGTAGGGATATGGATGGTAATCCAGTGGAAGCGGGTGTCTATCTGTGTCGTCTTGAGACGGAAACACGGACAGCTATCACAAAGTTACTCCTTGTGAGATAATACTGAGATATGGAAGCAATCGAACTCACCCCCATCGCATTTGTCTCAAATAATCGTGATCATCTGGGAGACGATAATTGGGGTGATGTAGTCTCAGAAATTCGTCTCAGGGATGACCTCTCCGTTGAGTTATTAAGAGGGCTTGATACTTTTTCCCACGTGGAAATCATTTTTGTTTTTCACCGAATTCCAGCTGACAAAAAAATACCTGCTTCTCGGCATCCCCGCAATAATCAGGATTGGCCCAAACTGGGTTTGTTAGCTCAGCGGTCCTCTTATCATCCCAATCCGATTGGATTGTCTACAGCAAAGATTTTAAATGTTGACGCTGGAGTCCTGACGGTTCAGGGCTTGGACGCTGTAGATGGTTCCCCCGTTCTGGATATCAAACCCGTTTTTCAAGAGTTTATGCCTGAGAGTACAGAACAGCCTCAATGGGTCTCAGAACTTCTAAAAAATTATTGGAAAAAATCATAGAAATACTGAGACTTTGAGGATTATCGAAGTACGCCTATAGACCAACACCGATGATAAAGCGCATCATTCGATCTGCGCTTGTATCTCCACCACCGGGAAATAGCAATCCAAGGGCAAACCATAAATCCTTTTTGCCATGAGAAAGCGTGGGACCCCAGTAGAATTGATCAGCATTTCCCTTGGTTTCCATACCAAGACTTAGGAGTGGGTGAGCCACATAGCTCAAGCCGGCTGTATATTCAAATTCAATCTCGGTTTCGTCGTCGTCAAACTCAAATTCAAGAACTGGATTGAGTGAAATATTGAGCTTTTCAAAATCTCTAGCTAGAATGAGTTTGGTTTCCAGAGCGGAATGATCAAAAGCTGCATTGTCCTTGTATTCCAGATAGATCAGAGGGTCAAGTGGCCAGCGACCCTTTTCACCTAACCTGAATCTCATTCTGAGCTTGAATCCATCATAGGCAATTGGTGAATTGTGGGTTTGTTTGAACTTTTGATAAATCCCCACATCAAAACGATCATTCATACCGATTTCATATTCGTATTGTAAAGTTGTTGTGGCCTGACGACCTGAATCTGTATCAAGATGGGAGAACTCCGTATAAGATTCCAGCTCAGCTTCTCCGCGATGGAGGGTTTGGTATTCATAGGTCCAGACATAACGTCTTCCATCAGCCTGAAGATTGAAGAGCGGCAGCAGGAGAGCTAGCAGTATTAGAGATTTTATATTCATTTTAGTCCTTTTGGTTTAATTGTTATTAACACGCATCAAGATATATGCGAATAAGTCTCAATTGCAAAACATTTTTTCCAGCTAATGTTGAATAAGTGGTAGAGGAGTTGTTCTTTATTTTTCTATGATTGTGTTGAGCAGTATGTTTTTAACTAGTGGGCGTCACACAAGAACTCAACCCTGTCCTGCTCACCAAAAATGAGCAACTGATCCGAGGATTGAAGCTTGTCATTCACATCTGGAATGATATCCGTCTCTGTGGTTCCCTCAGTACGCCGAATTAACAAAATATCTACGCCATATGATTGACGGACATTCAACGAACGTAGTGACTGATTGACAAAAGCCGACGGAGCATTGATACGTGCCAGAACAAAACCAGGCATCACTTCTGATTTCTCATGATACTGCTTCTGAATAAACTTCATGGAGCTGGCCATGGCTTTGGCAGATTCAGCGTGAATCAATAATTCTTGATATTGATGGACTATGGCAGTTCGAACTACCTCTCCTTGCAGTGCCTGATTCTCATCAACCACTGGCAGGGCTTCCAAATCCATTTCAATCATTTTCCTCAGCACCTCATGGATAGGCGTCTGGTCAGTAATCACCTCGAACTTCCGGTTCATCATGTCTCTCACCGTTGCATCGGAGGGGACTTCTTCATGATGATTCAAATATCGGCGCATGGCGGAATGGGTGATGATACCATTGAGTATACCGGTCTCATCCTTCACATAAAAATTCAAGGCAGAACTGGTGGACATTTTTTCGAGTAGCTCCTGCAGAGTCAGGCTGTCTGGGATGGTGTCGATGATTTTACGCTTTAAATCCTTCACGCTGATTTGATCAAGCACATTGATATCCTTACCTGCAAAAATATCAATCCCTCGACGTAAAAGTTTCAAGGTGTATATATTGGAACCATCCAGCAATCGGGAGGAAATCACCATGGCGATGATACTGGTGATCATCAGGGGCAGGATAACAGTATACTCTGTAGTCATTTCAAAAATAATAAGTACTGCCATAACGGGTGCATGTGTTGTAGCCGCAACCATGGCTGCCATTCCTACCAAAGCATAAGCACCACTGCTGGCAGTGATCTCGGGAAAGAGGCCATGAATAATACTTCCCATGGCTCCACCCAGCATGGATCCTATAAACAGGGAAGGTGCAAAGACACCCCCAGAGGCTCCAAAGCCCATGGATAAACTTGTGGCAAAAATTTTCGCTAACACCAAACCTGCAGCAATCGTAAAACCGATGTTTCCACTTAGGACAGATTCCATGGTTTCATAACCCACACCCAAAATCTGAGGGAAATAGACAGCAACGCCTCCCAACAAAGCACCTCCCAGCAGACCTTTCAAGGCAACGGGAGCTTTCCAGGCATCAAAAAGATCTTCAGATTTATAGAGGGTGCGTACAAACAGCCAGGCAACTACACCTGTAACAATACCAAGGACAATGTAAAAAGCGATTTCCATAGGCGAGTGCAAGGTGTAGGTCGGTGGTACAAAGGCTGGAAAATCACCATAAAGCGCTCGACTGATGACGGTCCCAAAGACTGACGCGATGATGATAGGACCTATAGCTGCTGCACTAAAATCACCGAGAATGACTTCAGAAGCGAAAATGGCACCAGCAATAGGGGCATTAAAAGTTGCCGCAATTCCAGCAGCTGCTCCACAGCCAATAAATGTTTTCATTCTGCGAACAGAGACTTGAAATAGTTGACCAATGGTGGAACCAAAAGCCGATCCAATTTGAACAATAGGACCCTCACGACCCACAGAAGCGCCAGTTGCAATGGACATAGCTGATGAGAATGCCTTGATGATAACAACACGCATGCGAATAAATCCATTTTGAGTAGCCACAGCATTCATGACTTCAGGAACCCCATGGCCCTTTGCTTCAGGAGCAAAATGCTGTACAAACCAGGCTACTAAAGCTCCACCGGCAGCTGGGATACCAATTTTCAGATAGATCGGTGCATCCATGACAACATGAATCAGGGCGCCCTCTCCCCATAGGGAATGACGAAAAAAGTCGATGAGTGTTCTGAACCCTGCTGATATCACACCAGCAAAAACACCAATAAGCATAGCCACAATGATCACAAACAGCTGGTCAAATGATTTTATTTTAAAAAGTGCGTTCTGTAGAAGGACGTATCTGGCCCGACGGTGATTCAGACGTTTGCGAAGTTTCCCGATCCGTTCTGTATTCAAAGGGGTAGACAAGGGTTACAAACTTTCCTTTCATAAAACGCAATAATTGCGAGCTCTGCTAATTAAACCCTGCGTTCACCCATTACAAGGATTGGTCTACAAATATTTGGGAATATAGTGATATATTTTGGGATTGTTGATTGTCCTGAAGGATTATGACATTTTCACCATCCTTTTGCTAAATGAGGAATCTACGTTTTATCTTCCCATCACCTTCAGATAGATATTCCCATATATAGGTGCACCGGTTCATCCTAAATTGAGGGATGCTTAATCCCCAACCCTATACCAATAAACCACGTGCTATCATCCATCTGGATCTCGATGCATTCTTCTGTTCTGTTGAGGTTTTGAGAGATCCTTCTCTTGAAGGAAAGCCTGTGGTTGTCGGGGGTCGTAGTGAAAATAGGGGAGTCGTAGCAGCAGCATCCTATCCAGCCAGGAAATATGGTATCCATTCCGCCATGCCAATGATTGAAGCCAGCCGTAGGTGTAAAGATCTCGTTGTAATTTCATCCCAGCATGGTCTATATCGTATGTATTCAAAAGTAATCATGGGTATCCTGAGGGCTGAATCTCCTATTATCCAGCAGGTTAGCATCGATGAGGCCTATCTGGATTTGAGTGACGAGGTCAACCAATGGATCGAAGTTACTGACATAGCCCGTAAGATTCAGATGAGAATTTCCAGGGACATCGGTTTATCTGCTTCAGTAGGGGTTGCCACTAACAAGATGATTGCCAAAATTGCCTCTGATTTTCAAAAACCCAATGGACTTACCGTGGTTCCACCAGGTACTGAAATCGACTTTTTGGGTTCTCTCCCTGTGAAGAAAATTCCCGGTATCGGCCCCAAAGCCAATGAACGTCTTGCAAAATATGGCATATACACGATTTCAGACATGTCAGTCATCAAGGAAGATGTCCTCAAGCAGAGATTTGGTAAACTGGGAGAGGCAATGAGTCGCTGGTCAAAAGGTATTGATGACCGACCTGTCCATGAAGATCACGAAACCAAGTCCATCAGCACAGAAAGAACTTTCTCCAAAAATATTGAAGATCAAACCGAACTGTTAGAAATTGTAGAAAAGTTGAGTTTCAAAGTTGGTGAACAGCTCAAAAAGAAAAAATTTATGGCGGCCACCATTACACTTAAGCTGCGCTATGCTGATTTCACAACATTTACTCGCCAGCACACCGTTATGGAGCCTTTGGATGAAGGTCTTGAGATTTACAGAATTGCCCGGAAATTACTGGTTAAGAATTGGATGCCCGGTGAACCAGTTCGACTGTTGGGGGTTGGTGGTTCACACTTCAGTGAACCGCACGGACAATTATCATTGGGGTTGGATGTATAACCCCAAGCGAGGATTCGAATCCTCGCCTGGAATGATCAATTTAAACTTGTGAATACCTGAAACATTCCTCGAGGTGATCATTCACCATACCCACCGCTTGCATGTGTGCATACACTACTGTTGTCCCCATAAATTTGAATCCACGCATCTTTAAATCCTTAGCAATGGTATTGGATAGCTCCGTGCTGGCAGGAATTTCATCTAGAATCTTGAACTGATTGACAAGTGGTTTCCCATTTGAGAACCCCCAGAAATACTTGCAGAAGCTCCCGAATTCTTCAATAATTTCAAGATAGCGTTGGGCATTGTTTATAGCCGCTCTGATTTTTAGCTGATTCCTGACAATCCCTTTATCCTGGAGCAGCTCCTGAACCTTGTCCTCACCGAATAGTGCCACCTTTTTAAAATCGAAATTGTTAAAAGCTTTTCGAAAATTATCCCGTTTATTGAGCACAATCTCCCAACTGAGACCAGCCTGAAATGATTCCAATACGAGGAACTCAAACATTTTTTGGTCATCAAGAACAGGAACACCCCATTCTTCATCATGATATTTAACATAGGTTGGTTTATTGAGTGGTACCCAACCACAACGAATTCTATCAGTCATTATTTATATCTCCTCGCCAAGTAATTAATACACTGTCACAGGTTTACAGAAAAAGATTATACGCTAAAAATCAACTGTTAGGGTCAAATAAACCCCCATTAGAGGGTGGGTTGAACATGTTTAGTGCGGCTTATAGATCAATTAGCCCGATTTCTGCTTATAGCCCCCAAAATTTCCTCTGGTCTGATTGGTAGATGTTTTATTCGAACTCCGACTGCATTATAGACAGCATTCGTTACCGCAGGTGCTGGCGCATTTATTGGAATTTCAGCTACTGCCTTAGCGCCATAGGGACCTGTTGGTTCATGAGAATCGGCGAAACGAACAATCAGCTCAGGCATATCCCTGGCAGTGTAAATGTGATAGCTATTGAAGTCCAGATTGATTGGACCACCCTTATCATCAAAAGGCATAAATTCTGACAGAGCCATACCCAGGGCCTGAGGAATACCCCCTTCAATCTGACCCTCGGCCATCTTGGGATTGATAATCTGACCAGCATCTGTCACCGACACAATTTTTATAACTCGAACAGTCCCGGTGAGCGTATCAACCTCAACTTCAGCGAAGGTAGCATTGAAAGGTGGTGGTGAGTCATAGCTCAGATGGGACGCCGTTCCCATGATTTGCTTTTGCTCTTCGGTATAGAAGCTCTTGATACAAATATCTTCAAATGAAATGCTCTGCCCATTCCCATCTTTTACAAAGGTCCCATCTATTTCCGCGGTTTCATTCCCTAACAGCAACCTGCCCTGTTCAAGAATCATCGTTTTGCAATTTTCTGCAGCTTTTTTAACGGCTGATCCTGAGATATATGTTGTGCTGGAAGCATAGGCACCGGTATCAAAGGGAGTCATATCCGTATCAGAGGAATAGACAATAATTTTATCGACTGAAACGCCCAGGACTTCGGCTGCTATTTGAGCCAAGGCGGTATCAGAACCCGTCCCCAGATCCGTAGCGCCAACCTGGAGGTTAAAACTGGCATCTTCATTCATCTTGATAAAGGCAGCACCCATATCAATTCCTGGAATTCCAGATCCCTGGCCTGCTACGGCCACACCAATACCACGTCGATAACGACCATTTCCAGGTTCGGATCTGAGACGCTCCCAATCGCTGAGAATGCGGCCCTCTTCCAGGCAAGCTTCGATCTCTGTACTATAGAGCACCATGGGAAAGCCTTCACGACCCTCACCCAGGATTTTGGCAATTGGAATATCATCACCGACCTTAAAAACATTCTTCAGGCGTAATTCAATGGGATCGATTCCCATGGTTTCAGCAGCTTCATCCATGAGACTTTCCAAAGGGAAAAAAGCCTGGGGAGCCCCATATCCACGGTAGGCTCCACCAATGGGGAGGTTTGTATATACACCATCTCCATTGACCCTAATGCTGGGCGCCTTATACATGCTTAATGCCTTTTGAGCAGTCACGGACATGACGGTCAGCGCATGGGGTCCATAAGCCCCGCAGTTTTCAAGAATGTTTAGATCTATGGCGGTCAACATTTGATTTTCATCGAATCCTAGCCGGAAGGAAACCAGTTCGGGGTGTCTCAATCGAGCTGCAAATAATTCCTCTGCTCTGGTGTATTCAATACGGGCAGGTCTGCCAGTCTTTAATGTGACCGCAGCTACCAACTCTTCATTGAGAATTTCCTGCTTTCCGCCAAATCCGCCACCAAGACGTGGCTTGATGACACGAATTTTACTGACTGGAATGCCCATTACTTCTGCAACAATGCGACGGACATGAAAAGGAACCTGGGTGGAGGTTCTGATCACTAGACGATTGTTCTCATCCAGCCAGGTAAGAGAAATATGCGGTTCAATAGACGCCATTTGAACAAAGGGTGTGCTGTAAGTGCCTTCGAAAACAAACTTTGATGACTCCAAAGTTTTATCTACATCTCCAATTTCAGCATCCAGATGAGCAGCCACATTATGTGCGGCATCATGGAGTCCGGTCTTATCAGGATTTGAGTGAATTATAACATCAGAGGTCATAGCCTCTTCCATATCAAACAGACAGGGTAGCTCTTCATACTCTACTTCTATAAGACTTAGAGCCTGTTCAGCAATTTCCAGTGTCTCTGCGGCCACAAAAGCTACACGATCACCTACAAAACGCACCTTTGAGTCAAGAATGCGCATATCGCGTGGACCTGGTTCAGGATAGCCCTGGCCAGCAGTTGTGTAGTAGTGAGGATTGAAATCCTTATGCGTGAAAACGGATTCAACACCTTCCAAAGTCTGGGCTTTCGATACATCAATGCTGATAATTTTTGCGTGGGCGACAGGACTGTGCAAAATTTTAACATGAAGTAGATTGTTGAGCTTGATATCATCTGCAAAAACTGGATTCCCTTTGACCAGAGCCTGACCATCGACACGCTGAGTATCTTTGCCAATCACTTTCATGACTCACCTCCAGACCTACTGGACTTTTGTAAGGTAGTGAGTGCAGCCTTTACAGGCTTAACATAGCCAGTACATCGACATAGATTTCCATTGAGGGCATCACGAACATTGGTTTCCTCTATCTCACCACCTTCACGATCCAGAGCTTCCAGGGAGAGAATCATTCCTGGTGTACAAAAGCCGCATTGTGCAGCACCCTCATGCAGGAAATCATTTTGAAGTGGATGCAACTCCTCATGAGTTGAAAAGCTTTCAAGGGTTTCTATTTTTAGTCCATTCACCGTATGCATGAGAATCAGACAGGCATTCATACTTCTATTGTCCACGAGAACCGTACACGCACCGCATTCTCCATGGTCGCAACCATGTTTTACACTGTGAAGCTCTTCATGCCTCAAATATTCCATCAATGTGGATCCAGGTGCTGGGTCTGCCTCAATGAGATGACCATTCAGCTCGAATTGTACTCTCATTTCACCACCGCCATTTCCTGGAGCAATGAAGAAACCAGATGTCTTTTGTAGGCTGGAGTCCCTAGATGATCTTCACTGAAGCAGGATTCCACATCATCCATAAATTTCCGAATCTCAGTCTCATCAGGTTCAGAGCGAGTTTCTATGAACAAGATTTTAGATGATTTACCTCCAATGCAAATAGCGGTGGAATCAGCTTGCTCATTCATACCAACTATGACAAAGGCAGGTGCAGAATCTAAGAGCGCAACCCGTTCAAGTTTTACATCAAGAGCAGGAATGATCATCTTCTCAATAATACCTTCACCATTCCAGTGAGACAATTCAACTGGTGCCTCAGACTCGTTTAGAAATAATTGTGTCCTGGAAGCGAATAAGAAAACCAGGAGATCGGAGTCGGTTCTTGATCTGGCAATTTCACCACCAATGGTTCGCTGATTGCGGATGTTTTTTGAAGGACAGGCTGAAAGAATAGCGCTCTTGAGATGCGCATCATCAAAATTGGCAATTTCCTGAAGCGTACACCCTGCATCTAAGTGAAATTCATCTCCATGCCTTGTGATCTGATTGCTTAACAAATGATTAATGTCAAGGAGGGTGTTTATATCGGTGTCTTTTTGAGAGACGAGATAAGTACCCCCAGCAAAAAGGACTGAGCCGGATTCCTTGAGCAACACAGAAGCTTCACTAAGAGAATCCGGTTTGATTATTTGTTCAATTGAAGACCACATGATTTGACCTACTAGTTAATGACTTGAAAAATCTATTTTGACACGCTGTTCGGCTCGATGGAGCATCTCAGCGGCAAGCTTATTATGTTTTGATACGAGCGTGGATTCATCTGTTTCAGAAGTACCCCGCTTGATGACGATTTTACCATCAATGATAAGATAATCCACTGGACGTTGACGTGTGGTAAAGACCAGTGCAGCGAGGGGGTCTGACTGGCTACCAGCCTGCCCGATGTTATCCATGCTGAATAATGCCAGATCAGCCTGCTTCCCTACCGTGAGTTCTCCGATATCATTGCGACCTAAAGCGGCAGCACCTCCCCGCGTAGCCATACGAAGAACATCTCGAGCGGTTAGCCATAACTCTTGCTCTCTCAACCGTGAAATGAGCATGGCGTTGCGCATTTCCAGCAGCATGTCGCCAGAATCGTTTGAAGCGCTACCATCGACACCCAGACTTACATTGACTCCAGCCTCCAGAAGTTCATGAATCCTGGCAATACCCGAGCCCAGGCGCATGTTAGACGATGGACAATGGGAAATCCCCACTTGATTTTCACCCATCAGCCTGATTTCATCATCATTCAAATGCACGGAATGAGCATACCATGAATTTGAGGTAAGCCAATTTAGCTCCTGCATGAGACCGACTGGTCGTAATCCAAAACTCTCCAGACAAAAAGTCTCTTCATCCAAAGTTTCAGCAAGATGAGTATGAATTTGAAGGTTGTTGCCCCTGGCAAAAGCAGCCGTTTGTTTCATCAATTTTGTTGTCACAGAAAAAGGAGAACATGGAGCCAGAGAAATGCGGGTCATGGCACCTTCCGAGTCCTCATGATATTTTGCCAGCAATCTTTCTGTATCTTTTTGAATGGCATCTTCTGTCTGAACCACATCATCAGGTGGTAGTCCACCCTTTGATTTACCAAGGGACATGGAGCCCCGGGTGGGTTGAAATCGAATCCCCAGTTCTTTTGCAGCTTCGATCTCTGTGTCGATCAATTCCGGGCTGGCTTTAGATGGAAATAGATATAGATGATCTGAGCTGGTAGTCACACCAGTTTTCATCAGCTCCAACAGCCCGGTTTTGGTGCTCACCGCAACAGCCTCAGTGGTAAGTTCTCGCCAGACTTCATAGTGATTGGATAACCATGAGAAGAGCGGCTGATCCTGCATTAAAGGAATGTTACGAGTAAGGGTTTGATAGAGGTGGTGATGGGTGTTTATGAAACCAGGTGTAATCACCATCCCCGTGGCATCGATTGTTTTATCAGCTAGAATGTCAGGGGTATCCGGTCCCAATGATTTTATCACACCATTTTCGATTAGGATATGCCCTCCAGAAAATTCTTCTTGAGAATCATTCATGGTGGCAACAGCGAGAGCATTTTTAATAAGAATTGTAGACATTTTAATAGACACCAATTGCAAAAATAACACACGAATTTACACGAGTGCTTCTTAGGTTTTTAATCATTGGGGTTTCAGTTGACCACACGGTGGCTTTCCAGTTTCTTTGGACCAAAATTGAGTATTATTGCTAGTTTTAGACCAGTACCTTTCAGGTAATTTAGCGCCTGTGCTTTATGGGCAGCACTAATTCTTTCAGCAACTTTCAACTCTAAAATTATTTTATCATCAACAAGCATGTCAGCGTAATATTGTCCAACAATTTCACCTTCAAACCGTACAGTTATTGGATGTTGAGTTTTGACTCGTATTCCATTTTTACAAAGTAAGATTCGAAGTGCATTTTCATTGACCTTCTCCAGAAAACCATATCCCAATTGTTTATGGACTTCCATTGCTAAGCCCGCAATTTGAAATGATAATTCCTTATATATTATCTCAGTCATTCACCAGTCAGATTCTTTCTATACATTTCGTATTTTTTGTGACTATTTGTGTTCATTCGTGAGATTCGTGTCCAACTAGTATAGGGTGGTCTTTAAGATTTTCATAGAGTACAATCATTTCAAGAGGCTCTCGGGTACTTACTTTTCCATTTTCTGATTTGAAGAAGTTAAGCTTTTTTGACGCGCCATCAAAACTGACCTGAACCAGGGGAGACGAGAAAAGGTAGTCTCCATTTTGGTGGATAACTGAAGCCTCATAGTTTTCGTTTTTCATTAGAATGGAGTTATCAGAAATCAGGTAACCTGTGTTTGATTCATGGTAGCTTTGTTTGGACAGATGTAAGCGCGGTTTATCAAGATAGGGATCCCCGGCAGTTGGGCAAAAGGTGGTGCAATTACCGCACTCATTGCAGAAATCACCAATGTTCAAGATCTGTGGTTCCTGATTGAGCTCAAGATATCCGGTGTTTTTGGTGATTTGTTCTTTCCCAATGACTTCTATTTCATGAACATCGTATTTCACAGGTTCCACCATATAGGTGAGATTAGCGAGATTGGGACAGACTCCAACACAGACGCTGCAATAGTCATCACACAATAGACAGCGACTGGCTTCTTCAATGGCTTCTGCCCTGGTGAGGGTGCGATGAACCTCAGGAAACTCTTTGGACTTGTCGTGATCTGCCAGAGGGGGCGTAATTCCATACTCTCTGTTCGCAGCTTTTTTCTTTAAATCATCTATGGATATAAGACGAGGAGCATTTTTAGGTCGTGCTGGAGATGCTTCAATACTGTGGAGTATGTGTCGGGCTGCGATTTGCCCATCTCCAATAGCATTGATGACGCTGGAGGCACCCCGCACAGCATCGCCGCCGGCATAAACATGGGGGATAGCGGTTGTACAGGTTGCATAGTTCACCTGAAGATCATCTTCACCAATAAAATCCACACTAATGGCCTGTCCAATTGCCGGAATCACAGTATCAACAGGAAATTTTAGGAATTCACCATCCAGAGGTACGGGACGGCGGCGACCGCTGGCATCTGGCTCACCCAATTCCATTTTCTGGCAATGAATCTGTTTGACCTGGCCATCCCCTTCAAAACTTAAGGGTGCAATGAGTTCATGGAAGGTGATGCCTTCCGCCAGCGCAGCTTCGATTTCATCAATATCAGCTGGCATCTCTGACATGGTTCGCCGATAGATAACGCTGACGGTAGCAGATTCACCTGCCAATCGAAGCGATGTGCGGGCTGCATCCATAGCAGTGTTGCCACCACCTATGATAGCAATGTTCTGACCCAGGTCAGGACGAGCTCCCAACCTGACTTCAGCGAGAAATTCCAGAGGGTTCAGGACGCCAGAGAGGTTCTCCCCTTCAACTCCAAGCGTCAAGGCGCGTTGAGCACCAACACCTATAAATACATCATCACTCGATTCTTGAATTTGCTTATAAAGATCAGGACCTACAGGGCAATCAAAATGAAAATTAACCCCTAAATTCTTTAGAACATCAATATCAAGATTAATGGTTTCATCACTTAACCTGAATTCTGGAATAGCACCCGAGACCATGCCCCCTACGAATGATTTGCTCTCGTAGACATCAACATGGATACCTTGTTTGGCCAAGAAATAGGCACAGGATAATCCAGCTGGTCCTGCTCCAATCACTGTCACCTCGTGTCCATGTCCTGAGACATTGGGAGTATTAATTTTTGTGATTTCATGTTCTGTTACGAAGCGTTTGATCTCACGGATCAAGAGGGGTGAATCATAATTGTTTCTGGTACATTTCAATTGACACAAATGGTCACAGACATTTCCTGTGACGCCAGGAAGTGGGTTGGTATCTTGAATTGCTTCGAAAGCTTTGTCAAAATCACCCTGTGAAGTATGGTAGAGATATTCGGGGATATTTTGATCTGCAGCACAGGCATCAACACATGGAGCCGAAATACAGTCGAAAGTCCCTAAATGACGTGCGGTTTTAATAGAATCAAAATGGTGGCTATGTTTGTGATAGTGTGGATTGTGAATCACTCGTTTAGCATATTCCATCAGCTTGTTTAAGCCGGACTTATTGATGTCTTGAGACTCATCATCACTTCCCAGTATGAACTTACCCAGGTTCTCGGCTTCTGCATCCTGCATGGCTTGTTGCAAATTGTCCAGATACTGACCCAGTCGTGTATAACCGCCTGGCTTTAAAACATCAGTACAGGTTGTAACTGGACGAAGATTGCATTCCAGAATATCAGCTACATTGAATGCATCTGCGCCAGCAGAAAAGGATAGATCTAATTTTCCATTAAAGTCTTTCTGCAGTTTTGCTGCGAGATTAATACTGATGGGATGCAGCGCCCGACCACTGAGATACATCATGGTTTCATTTTCAGGAAAAACAGGTCGGTGATTTTGAACTTCTAGAGTATTGGTCAACTTTAGTCCAAATTCTACACCTGTTTTATCAGCATGAGTTTGAAGATTATTAATGAGATTCAGAGCGTCTGGATATTTTAAATCGTGCTCAAAAGCCTCGTCTGGTACAACGGAAGCTTCATAGCCCAGATCGTGGTTCAATATTTGTCGCAGGTGTTCTGGACCCAGTAATGTTGGGTTCAATTTTACTGCTGTATGATATTTTCGTTCTTTGATGAGATAGGTGGCAATACGCTCAATCTCATCAGGGGGACAGCCGTGCATGGTGGATAGGGTGATATTGTCCGTCATGCGCGCAGGGATATTCAGGTTTTTAATGTTTGGGTAAATGGATTCGATGAGATTCAACTTCTCATTCAGTAAATCCTGGCTGTTTTCCATGCGGTCCATGAACTGTTGGACATTGGGTCTCATGATGCCAGCGAGATCATAACCAACACTCATGTTAAATATGACACCGACTCCCTGATTAGAATTCCACCCGAGATAATCCTTCAGGATATGAACGGCTATCCAGGCATTGAGATACTCATCCAGGGATTGTTTTAGCTTTAGTTCCTGGGACCACTCACAGTTATAACCTTCATCCTGCATGTCAATACAGGGCTTGCTGACCTCCAGCTCATCTAGAGTCTGAACTGTCTTGAGCTCCATATAGCGGGCTCCACACAACCAAGCAGCAATGATGTTTTGGGAAAGCTGAGTATGTGGTCCTGCAGCCACACCGATAGGGGTTTCCAGCATCTGTCCATAACGTTGCATGCGGAAAGGGTCGCTTTCGTCAGGCGTGAAGAAAAGGTCTTTTTGGATACCAAACAGCTGGTCACCATTGAGCTCTGATAACATCCACTTGACCAGATGTTGAATGGAAACAGGGTAGAGTTTATCATTCATAAATTATTTCTGATCCTCATTGGAGTCGGGTAATTTTGAGTAAAGTTTTTCCAGATAAAACCACATCCATCTTCCCCATGCTAAGCCTGCCAGGGGGAAAGTTATGAGCGATACAACAGTGAATATCAGGCGTTCTTCGATGGGTTGAAAAACCCAAAAGTATACCATCATTATGGTCCAGGTTGATATACCAAACCTGAGGACTCCATAATTGAGTATATAATTCCACTTTCCCTTTTCTCTGATTTCAGACCATTTTTTCCGGTTAGTCGTCTTAAACATCGAGTTGTCCCTTCAAAAATGCCTGTACCAATTTGATCACGACCTGTTTTCGATATTTTGCTGTGGCCCTGATATCATCAATGGGCGAAATATCTGCCTCAATCAGTTTGGGCCAATCTTCTGGTTTGCTGGTTTTATCGAGAATTGTACTGGTCAATTTATTCAGGATGGCTACGGTGGGGGCCACCGATCCGCAGGCTATTTCCAAATGGTCAAAAGCACCGGCTTTTCCTGAATAAACAAAGGCCACATTCGCCACAGAAATTGCCATAGATTGTCTGAGACCCACTTTTTGGAAAGTTGATTTATAACCGTTTCGTTTTAGGGTGATTGACACTAGAATTTCACTCTGCTTCAAGGCTGTTTTTCCAGGACCCAGGATAAAATTTTGAATTGGTAGTTGTCGCTCGCCCTCTGGTCCGATGAGCGTGAGTATGGATTCAAAAGCATAGAGTGCCGGCAACAAATCTCCAGCTGGAGAAGCATTAACAATGTTACCCCCAATCGTTCCTCTATGACGGATTTGCGCGCCAGCAAAATCAACAGCTGCCGTATACAAGGCCGAAAATTCAGATTGGATCAGTTGATTGTCCTGAATAGTCTGGATACTGGTTAAGGCGCCAATCTGGATTGTATCATCTTTGATGTTGATATGGTAAAGATCAGACAGTTTTTTTAGATCGATGAGATGATCGGGCATGGCTTGACCACGTTCATAACGAGGCAATAAATCAGTTCCGCCTGCTAGAAGCGTTATGAACTGATCTGAAAGTCTAGAGCTCAGCTCAATAAATTCGCGAATAGAAGTGGGTTGGTGGAATATCACGCTTCACCCCCTTCATTCCCGGATTTTTCAATTGCGTCCACAATTTTGTGATAACCAGTGCAGCGACAAATATTACCGGATAATTCATATTTGATTTCATCTCTGGTGGGATGAGGGTTTCGTTCCAAGAGTTTTTCTCCAGTGAGGACCATGCCAGGGATACAATATCCACACTGGACGGCATGATGGTCTTCAAAAGACTTTTGCATCTCAGTGAGTTCTCGGGTATCAGCCAAACCCTCAATAGTTATGATGAAAGCTCCATGGACTTCCACAGCCAGGATGAGACATGAATTTACAGTTTGTCCGTTTAGAATGATTGTGCACGCACCGCACTCGCCCTCACCACAACCCTCTTTGCTCCCCGTGAGACCCAGGTCCTCTCTTAAAAAATCTAATAGTCTTAAATGGGTTGGAATTTCGCGTTGAACCAGCTCACCATTGATGGTGACTTCCAGATGAAAGTTATGGGGTTTGGGATGATATAACATACTTAGCCCTGGAGTTTTTCCAGATAATTTTCAACATCAACAAGTGTCGATTTAACGGCTTCAACAGGTTTGAGCAATTTTTGAGCGCTTGCTGTGTCTTTTAGTCCTGATCCTGTGAGGAGTACAACCACATGGTCCCCAGCTTTAAAAATGCCAGCGTGAGTTGCTTGTAAAAACCCTGCGTAGGCTGCTGCTGCTGCAGGTTCTGCAAATATTCCTGTGGTTTCTGAGAGTCGTTTTTGAGCTCTCAGAATATCATCATCACTCACCATAAAGCCTTTGCCACCACTTCTGGTGATTGCCCGTCGCGCTTTGTCACCATCGCGAGGTTGATCCACACTGATGCTGTCGGCTATGGTATCCGCTGAAACCGACTGAATGTCGCCCTCTTGGGCAAGACTATCAACAATGGCCGCTGAACCTTCTGCCTGCACAGCATGTATGGCTGGCATAGAATCAATCCATTTGAGTGAGAGCAGATCGAAGAATCCTTTATAAACCCCTGATATGATACAGCCATCACCAACCGGTACGAATAAATGATCTGGAACCTTCCAGTCGTTTTGCTCAGCAATCTCTAGCGCAACCGTCTTTTTGCCTTCCGCCAGGATGGGGTTTATCCCTGTGTTGCGACAATAACTCTCATGCTTTTGAGCCCACTCAAAGGCCAGGTCAAATGCTGTATCATAATTTGCATCTACTGGAACCAGTTGAGCACCATGCTGAAGAATTTGTGTCAGTTTGGCAATAGGGGCTGTGGCTGGTGCCAGAATAATACTCTTCATTCCATGGTAAGCGGAAAGTGAAGCAAGCGAGGAGCCAGCATTACCTGTAGAAGCGGCAACAATGGTATTTTTGCCCAGTTCTCTGGCGTGTTGAATGGCCAACTCACTGGCCCGATCCTTTAAAGACCCCGACGGGTTGCGCGTATCGTCTTTGATCTGTAGTTGACCAATGTTGTGCTCTCTTGCGATTTTTGGAAAATCCACCAAGGGAGTTCCACCTACACGGAGAGACTTGTTTTCAGGAGCTGCCTTCACGGGAAGTAGTGGGAGATATCGCCACATAGAGGCATCATGATCCTTATTTAGTGATAGGGGACCACAGAACGAAGCTATACGATCATAATCGTAGATGAAGTCTAGATTTTTCCCGCAGGTGGGGCATAAGTATGAAAACGGCTCAGCTGGTCCTTCCCAACTGCAGTTGTCACATCGTAATCCAAGAATCGCTTCAGGAATCAATAGAGTCTCCTTCTATTACCATTTGCCCATCGGTGAAGCGTGTCACACTGAGCCTGTCGAAGTGTTCTCGAGGGGTGAACAGAAGCGCTTGTGTCTTTTGCTTCGAGAGCCTCAGCAAGACACAATCACAATCCTGAATTAAGTATATTTCTTTAATAACCCTGTCTCCTCATTAAACGCTTCAATCTTCTCATCCCATTCATCTGCTAGAGCAAATTTTGAAGACCAATAATGGTCATCATACCATTGGGCATCCAGTTCATCTACTGTTTTCCCCTGTTGCTCCACCCAGGTAAAGTATTTCAGATTGTGCATGCGCTTTTTATCACGATAGCTCAACTCCATCACTCCCTCATCATCCAATCCCAGCAAGTATCGCTCGAAATCAACATGAGCACGAATTTCAGTATAGTCGCCTTGCTCTTGATTTAACTCTGTGAGCCGGGACTGATACATTTCCATTGAATCTGTAGCCACTGTGAAGACCACATCATTTTCATTGTACTCGTAATACTTGGCCATTTTGATGGCACCAGCAATATTGGCTATGCTTGAAATGCCTAGATAATCCAGTTTATCCACAAGATCCGGATCGATTCCTTGAGATTTCAGTAATGCATGCCCCTCAGTCTCATTAAAAAGACGTATCAAGTTCATGGAAATATTGTCATCAACACCGATAACCATATCCATATTTTTCATGTTGTGAATCCAGGGGACATGTTTGTCGCCAATACCCTCTATACGGTGGGCTCCGTATCCATTTTGAAGCAGTGTAGGCACTTGAAGCGCCTCACCTGCACCCACTTTAATTTTTGGAAATTTGGTTCTTAAATAATCAGCTGATCCCAGCGTGCCAGCAGAACCCTGGGTCAAAAACATTCCGCTAAAACGTTGCTCACCAGAATTCAGATTATTAAAGACCTTCTCCATGGCTCTTCCAGTAACTGCATAATGCCACAAGGGATTTCCTATCTCACCAAACTGATTCAAGGTAACAATCTCGTCGCCTCGCTCTGCTTCAAGCTCTTTCACCTTGTCATAGATTTCTTTTACATTGGCTTCTCCACCCTCAGTACGGATGATCTCGGCACCTACTTTTTCAAGCCAGTCGTATCGCTCACGGGACATTTCTTCGGGAAGCACAGCGATAGAGGGGCAACCCAGGAGATATCCATCGTAGGCACCACCACGACAATAGTTTCCAGTGGATGGCCAAAGGGCTTTTTGACGTGTTGGATCAAATTGACCGGTGATCAATTTTTCAACAAGAGGACCAAAGGTTGCACCAACTTTGTGGGCACCCGTTGGGAAGAATTTTCCAACAAGAACAATGATTCTGGCCTTTACCCCAGTCAATTCTGATGGTAGTTCGATATAGTTGACCTCACCAAAACCACCGCCTTTGCTGACTGGCTCGTTTTGCCAGGTCAAACGGAAAAGATTCCGGGGATTCAGATCCCACAAACCAATATTGGATAGTTCTACCTTGATGCCTTCAGGAATCAAATCTGGGTCAGCCATCTGCTTATAAGTAGGTAGTATAATGTTATTGTCTTTGCAGCGTTGAATCGTGTTTTTAAGAATTTGTGCAGTGTTCATTTTTTACTTTCTTTCAGAAGCCGCGATCTATGCGGATTTGTTTGTCTTAAAAGCATTAAGTGGATGTGTCATGCTGAGGCTCTCGAAGTATCAGACACATCACACTAGGCCAATTTGTCCAAAGCCGAAAGCGGATGTTTTTGACTTGTCAAAAACATCATAGCCGCAATGATAAATGGTTTATAACTGGCCTCCAGATAGGTATCTCTGCGGTACTTGTCGAAAACTGATGCACTCACCTCTCCCTGCTCGCAACTCACTCCGGTGATATCCGCGGGCAGACAATGCATGTACAAGGCCTCACCACCTTTTGTGAGTTTCATTTTGTCTTCAGTACATTCCCAGTCGGTGAATTTTGCATTGTTGGTGAGACAGCTCTTCTCTAACCCTTTTAGTCCTGCTTGATCACCCTGCTTTAGCAAGGTCGTTCTTTCTTCCATGACGTCGAAAGGTGCCCAGGATTTTGGGTAAACGATATCGGCACCAGAAAAAGCCTCATCCATGCTATTGGTGATCTGAAAGGATCCACTTGAGACCTGCGCCTGTTTATCTGCTAATTTAACTACCTCTGGAATGAGGCTGTAGCCTTCAGGGTGCGCCAGAGTAACATCCATTCCATAACGTGTGAGTAATCCAATAATACCCTGGGGGACAGAAAGGGGTTTACCATAGCTGGGTGAATAAGCCCATGACATAGCAATCTTCTTTCCTTTCAGGTTGTCCAGCGATCCAAAATAGTTTTTTAACATGGCCAGGTCCGACATGCTTTGGGTAGGATGGTCAATATCGCATTGAAGATTGATAAGACCCGGCCTGTTGTGTAAAACGCCTTCCTCAAATCCAGCCTGTACAGCTGCGGATACTTCTTTCATATAGCTATGACCTTCTCCAAGATACATGTCATCTCGTATACCAATCACACGTGTCATAAATGAAATCATATTGGCTGTTTCTCGAACTGTTTCGCCGTGAGAAACTTGGGATTTCTCCTCATCCATATCAGAGACAGCCAGTCCCAGTGCATTGGCTGCCGAGGCAAAGCTGAAGCGAGTCCTTGTGGAGTTGTCTCTGAAGATTGAAACTGCGAGGCCCGAGTCAAAAACCAGGTTCGGTTTTCCCTGTCGGTGTCGCTCTTTCAAGAGTTCTGCCATGAGCAAGGTTGCTTCTAGTTCATCTGGGGTTTTGTTCCATGTCAGCAGAAAATCGTGACCATAGTTTTCTAGATTCAGGGATTTAATTTTGTCGATGTTTTCTTTCATGTTGCTCCTAATAAGTGTGCGCATACTTCGACAGGCTCAGCAAGACACACACGGATTGGCTCCCTGAGGTTCTCGAAGGGTGAAGACAATCCCTTAATTTCTTGATCTCATTGCATTGTTGTCCAATTGGTTCAAATATGCCAGTGGTATTGTAGCATACATCGCTGCAGCCTTTACCAGATGATCTTTCCAGGTTTTTTCATTGGGGGCATGTGCTTCTTCTTCGGCTCCAGGACCAAAACCAATACAGGGCACACCATATTTTCCCATAATAGCCACACCATTGGTCGAAAAAGTCCACTTATCAACCACGGGTTCCTCTTTGAACAACCCTTTGTAGGAATCAACCAGGGATGTGGTTGCCACATGATCTTCTTCTATCAGCCAGGTTGGGAAATAGGCCTCTGTACGATAGCTGAAACCTGTATAACTCGGTCGCTCGTAGTCATACATCTCCACTATTGCTTTCCCGGCCTTTACCGAGGGTAGATTCTTGATTTCATCCAATGCCGACTCTGCAGTTTCGCCAACTGTTAGACGACGATCCACAGAAATTGAACAACCATCAGCTACTGCGCAACGAGAAGGGGAGGTAAAAAACACCTCGGATACTGTCAAAGAACCTTTCCCGAGAAAGTCATGGTCTGCCAGGCGTGTATTTAACTCTTGAAGCTCCAGGAGAATTGGGGCCATCTTGTAGATAGCATTATCACCCCGTTCCGGTGCTGAACCATGTGCGCTGATCCCCGAGGTAGTGACCTTGATTTCCATGCGTCCACGTTGACCACGATAAATTCTGCATGAGGTTGGCTCCGTGCTAACCACAAATTCAGGTTGAATCTTCTTATTATCCATGATGTACTGCCAGCACAACCCATCACAATCCTCTTCCTGAACAGTACCGGTAATCACCAGCGTGTAGTCAGCTTCAAGATCAAGATCCTTGATAATTTTTCCAGCGTAAACCATACTGGCCATACCACCTTCTTGATCGGAGGCTCCCCGACCCATGATGATTTCATCATCCTCAAAACCTTCATAGGGATCCACATCCCAGTTTTCTAGATTACCCACACCTACCGTGTCAATATGTGCATCCATGGCGATGACATGGGAGCCATGACCGATGGTGCCATATATATTACCCATCTCATCAATCTCAATCTTATCGAATCCAACTTTTTCCATCTCTTCCTTGATACGCAAGATGACCTGTTCTTCCTGGGTGCTTTCGCTGGGGATGGCAATCATGTCTCTCAAAAACCTGGAAATCTCTGGTCGATATTTTTCTGCCTGGTTGAGTATTTGTGCAAAATCAATCTTCATTCTGTCTGTGTCTTTCTATTCAATTACTTAGGTATCGACTTAGAGTACTTTCATTGCCGCCCAAAGTCGTTTGCTTTGCTTGCGAGCATTCTCACGAATACGGGACTCATCCATTCCTACCAGTTGTTGGTTACGCAGACGAAATCTTCCCCGAGTCATGACATCTGAAGGTTTCCCCAGTCCAAAGAGCAGGTGAGCACCATAATTGTCTGCATTTAACTCTGTTCGAGAATCATAATCATAAAATACCAGATCAGCCTGGGCTTCTTCCTCAATGTGTCCTATTAATTTTCCGAATATTTTTACAGCAATATCGGGATTATTCTGAAAGAGGAGCTCCAGATAGTCAACTGATGGACTTTCTGTGGCGGCTCGTACCAGTGTACCTTCTTTGGCTTCTTTGAGCATGTTGTTCTGCATGCCATCGGTTCCCAAACCTGGACCCATGGATTCGATAATCTCAGTCTCCAGTACGCCAACCTGATTATTTGCATTTGATGTCGGATTATGAACCAGCTTGCAGCCATGTTTTAGCAAGATATGTCGATCCTCGCGTGTCATAAAGATGCCATGAATAATCAGAGATTGATTGGAGAGTAGATTAAAATCATCCAACCGCTGAATTACTGAACGATATCCTCTGGCCTGGGCATCCTTTTCGTCAGCAAGGTCCTCAGCAACATGGATATGAATACCGCAATCAGGGAAATCCTTCAGAGCTTTGCTCACTCTTTCTAAAGATTCATCTGAAAGCGTAAAAGAAGCGTGCAGTCCGAGGCGGGGTGAGATGTAAGGATTTGAGGTGTATTTTCTTATGGCGCGTATATTTTCTGAGAGTTCATCCTTAAAGTTCGCCTCACCGTTTCTGTCTGAGCTCTCAAAACAAAGACTGATATTCATGCCGAACGATTCCGCTACCTTTGCCAGTAGATCTAAAGAACCCTCAACAAGGTTTGGACTGGCGTGATGATCAATAATGGTTGTGGTACCATTCTGAATGCAATCCATGAGCCCGGCTTCAAAGGAGGCCAGCACAGATGCCTTATCCAGTCCACGATCTAATTTCCACCAGACCTCTTCGAGATGTTCAACGAAATTTTTTGGTGATTTTTGAGGTGGGTGCATTCCCATGGCCAGTGTTGAGTATAGGTGAGTGTGGGCATTGATAATTCCAGGTAAAACTATTTTACCCTCCATGTCCAATATTTGTCCCTCAAAGCCAACATGTGAGAAACCTCGACCGACAAACTTGATGACTTCATCTTCAATGAGAATGGAAGCATGTTCCAGAAATTCTCGTTCGCCAAAAGGATCAATGATGTGCAAATTGTGTAATAAAAGCTGTTCCATCTCATTCACCTACCATTTCTAAAATGTATTCAGGCGTTATGGGAATATGAGCAACTGATATCCCCAAGGCATTACTCACAGCATTGGTTATAGCTGCAGCTGTTGGAATGATGGCTGGCTCACCGATACCTTTAGCACCCCAGGGACCCTCAGGTTCAGGATCTTCCACTAGGATTGATTCGATTGCACCAACATCAAGAGCTGTTGGTAAAAGATAGGTAGTGAGATTGTCAGTTAAGACTTTACCTCCCTCAACTTTGAAATGCTCTGTTAAAGCCCAGCCAATTCCCTGGGCAGTTCCTCCTTCAATTTGAGCCTCCAGGCCAGCAGGGTTAATGGCTCTTCCCACATCATGGGAAGCCCAAATTTTATCCACCTTGACCTGACCAGTGAGCGTATCAACATTGACTCGAGCGATATGAGTAGCATAAGAATAGGTGAAGTAGGCCTCACCAACTCCATTTACTGCATCATAATCAAGTTCTGGCACATGCCACCAGCCCAAGACATCCATGGGGCGGTTGGACAAGTAGAGATAATTACTGAGCTCCGCAAAACTCAGCGTTTCACCATTCCGAATATTACTTACTGCCCCATACTCGATATTGATTTCATTCAGATCGCACTGCATGAGTTCAGCGGCAGCTTCTTTCAGGATGGGTAGTAATTTGCTCGCCGCATCCCGAATTGCGTTTCCCGTCATGACTACATTTCTGCTGGCGACTGAAGGACCACTATCAGGTACCTGTTCAGTATCTGTGGGTAAAACAGTAATTCTCGAAGGCTCCACTCCCAGGGCTTCCGCAGTCATTTGCTGGACGACGCTGAGCGCTCCTTGTCCCATTTCGATGAGACCAAATGCGACTGAGATGGAACCATCACGGTGGATCTTGATCTTGACGCCGCTGCCATCCATAAACCAGCCAGCAGCACCCAGACAATTCCCATAATGTATGAGAGAAACCCCATAGCCAGTTTTCCAACGAGAATCATCGTTTGATTTTCGATTTGACCAATCACAGGCACTGGCCGCTGTTACCAGGGTTTCTTCAGCCCCAACACTGCTTTTTAGGTGATGACCTGTGAGCGTTGATGTGTCGACTTTCAAGATGTTTTGTAAACGTATCTCTATGGGGTCCATATTCAGCTTCTCGGCAATGACATCCATCATACGTTCATGGCCAAACGCAGCCTGGGGGGAGCCGAATCCCCGGAAAGCTCCAGTAGGGGGCAGATTGGTATAATAGGATTTAGACTCTACAGAGATGTTGTCTATAACATACGGCCCCATAGCCTGCATGGCCGAGCGATAAGAGACCACAGATGACAATGTGGCGTAGGCTCCTGCATTTTCTTCCAGCTTGATTTCTGCAGCCAGTAACTTTCCGGATTTTGATACACCCACCTTGTAGTACATTTGAAAGGGGTGGCGCTTGCTGGTAAGTTGAACATCAGTGGTTCGATCATATACCATTTTAATGGATCGCTTGAGAAGCAGAGCTGCTAATGCTACTCGAGTGCAGGTCTCTGAGGGAATATCTTCTTTACCCCCGAAGGCACCACCTGTAGGAGATTGCTCTACCCGGATTTTTGAAAAGGGGATAGCCAACGCTTTCGAAACTGCTTTTTGAACATAGAAGGGACACTGAATTGATCCCAAAATATCAATACTACCATCAGGGCTGCACTGAGCAATGCAAGCTTGCGGCTCAAGATAATAGTGTTCTTGAAAGGGGGTTTCAAATCTCGCTTCAATAACATGGTCTGCTTCAGCGAATGCTTTATCAGGGTCTCCACGCTTGACTTGATGCTGGCAGGCCAAATTGGTTTCATGGAGCAGGTTTACTTTAGCATTACGACTCTCATCAATGGAAAAAACCGGATCAAAGGGATCAATGTTTACACTGACAAGCCTGGCCAGTCGTTGAGCTGCTTCAGCCGTTTCGGCAATGAGAATGCCCACACTGTCACCAACATAGCGAACAACATCAGCAGCCATTAGCGGTTGGTCTTCCAGAATCACCCCGACTTGATTTTCACCAGGAATATCCTTTGCTGAGAAAAAAGCTATATAATCGGGGTCATTTTCAGCGACACGAGTATCAATCCCAAGGAGCTTGCCATAAGCTACCTGTGAAAATACGGGGGCAGCATGCAGCATGTTATCTACTTTGATATCAGTAAGAAACTTGGTTTCACCTGTGGTCTTACCACGAGCATCATCGCGTTTAAGTCTGGCACCAATTATCTGAGTGGATTTCGACATATTATTTATTTATCATTTTCCGAATTGAGTTTAAGAAAAGCGTTCTCTTTTACAACGAATCTGACGAAAATAACGAAAGACATGATTGCTTAAGTCTCCTCACCAGCTTGGTTTGTTTTGGCAAGGCGCTTGAACTGGAGTGGAATTCGTCCAAAGTTAATGACATAGCCAACTTCTTTGTCAGATGCTTTTAGGTAATTAATCAGTTGAGCATAGTGTGACCTGGAAATATTATCAACTGCCTTAATTTCAAGAATGATTTTCTCTTCTACCAATAAATCCGCAATATAAACACCGACGTTGTGACCCCGGAAATAGACATCAAATTGTTTCTGTTGATCGACCACCAAGCCTTCTTCTTGAAGGGCAATAATCAGGGCATTCTCATAGACACGTTCGAAAAAGCCGAGGCCAAGTTCCTTTTGAACCTCAATAGCAATCTTGATGATGGTATCTGTTAGCTCTTTGTATAAGATGGGTTTCATGTTAGTTGGGCTGTTATCTATAAAACCCAGTTCGTCTCATTCGTAAAATTCGTTGTAAAAAGATCATATCTATCATCCCACACTCGATTCAAATGCATCTATGAATTGGAATGTTGTGCCATCAAAAAGACCCTTGTCACTGAGTTTGATGTCAGGAATCACCAGAAGTGCCATAAAGGACAGTGTCATGTAGGGAGCACCCAATTGGGATCCCATCTCCTTGGCAAGGTCATCCATTTCACCATAGCTTACACCTACCCTGAAAGCATCATCATCTGACATAATCCCAGCGACTGGTAGGGGGAGGACATGTTCAGTCTTCTTGGTTACCGCTGAGATACCACCCTGGTTCTGGATAATAAGATTCATAGCTTTCGCCAGATCTTCATTCGAGGTTCCTACAGCAACAATATTGTGGGAATCATGGGCAACGGATGAGGCAATGGCACCCTCCTTTAATCCAAAATTTCGAATTAAGGCAACAGCGGGTTTCGAGAGGGAGTAGCGATTTAAAACGGCGATTTTAAGGATATCTTCCTCAATATTTGGCTCAATGAAGCCATCAGAGTTTAATGTTGGGTGCCACGAATATTTCTTAGTGACCAATTGCCCATCAATAACATCTATAACAGGTACTTGGTCCTGGCTTGATTTAATTCCAAAGAGCTGGGGTGTCTGGAGAGCTGCTTCAAACTTATTTATTGGCTCAACGACCTGAGAACTCAGTTTTGTTGTGCCATTTTCAGCCATGAGTTCACCATTGATATAAGTCGCTTTGACCTGAAAATTATCAAAATCGTCAACAAGAATCAGGTCTGCCGGATCACCCGTTTGCATGAGACCAATATCCAGTTTATATGTTTTTACCGGTGTAACCGAAGCGCTCCATAAGACCTTGAGTGGATCAATTCCTGCGGCGATGGCTCGTTTTACCATCTCATTTATGTGCCCTTCAGCCAGATCATCAGGATGCTTGTCATCGCTGCAAAGCATACAATTCTTATAATGCTCATCAAGCAAGGGAATGAGATCATCCAGGTTGCGAGCTGCGGATCCTTCCCGAATCTGCACTTGCATACCCAGGGACAATTTTTCCAAAGCTTCCGCCAGGCTGAAACATTCATGATCGGTTGTAATGCCGGCCTCAACATACTTCTTAACCGCTTCACCTCGTAATCCCGGTGCGTGTCCATCAACGACTTTTCCAGCAATGCGGGCGAGTCTTAATTTCTCATTCACATCCTCAGCGTCATTCAAAACTCCAGGTACATTCATCATTTCTGATAGACTGACAATATCTGGTCGTTGCAAGAGAGTTTCTATTTCAGGTGCGGACAACTCTGCACCTGCCGTTTCAAAGGGAGTCGCTGGGACGCAGGAAGGTGCGCTGAAATGAAATTTAAAAGGTGATTGCTCTGCATTGGACAACATGAAATCAACTCCACGCATCCCGAGAACATTGGCTATTTCGTGTGGATCAGAAACTGTGGCCACGGTGCCATGAACAACTGCTGCACGAGCAAATTCGGTGGGCACCAGCATGGAGCTTTCAATATGAATATGGGCATCGATGAGTCCTGGAAGTATAAGATGTGTTTCTGAAACTGATTCTTCTGCGACAGACGTGATTCTGCCATTTTCAACATGAATGGTTCCAGGGAAAATGCGTTGATTTAAAACATCAACAATGCTTCCAGAGAGGGAAAAGGAGTTATATGTCATGGTCTATTTCTCAAGTACATAAATATGATCAATTCGAGTCGGTTTCTTTTTGAGCCGGTCTGTAATCTAGTATTATTCATGAAGAATTAGAAAGAAATCTTGGCAAATGTTGAACGCAGTCAATTACAGTTTTTGACTTGAATCTAAAAAAAGATGAAACTCACTATCTGATTTTTTGAGATAAATACTAATATAGGAGGCTCTTGTCACGAATCTGAAAAGCTTTAGACTAGGAATCATTATATGCTAAGTCGTCTCCCTGTAGGTATGTTCGCCAAAGCTCTGGCTCCCAGGTTAAAATATTTGCCTGTCGTCACCCGTGCCGCCTGGCGTAAGCATCTTCATGTTAATGGTGATTTAAAAGCAGGCAAAGGTGTCGCCAGACGTCCTCCTTATCAAATCAGTCTACGAATAACCAATCGTTGCAATCAACGCTGCGCCATCTGTGGACAGTTTGGTGACAATGGCTACATGAACGAAGGCGGAGGTGATCATCTTCTGACAGAATTGACCTTTGAGGACTACAAAAAAATTGTAGACGAAACCGCTCATTATAAACCAATTTTCTACATCACAGGTGGTGAAGCTCTTCTATACAAGGACCTATTTAAACTAACTGCATATATGAAAGAGAAGGGCTGCTATGTATATGTCATCACAAATGGAGCGGCACTGGAGCGTAATGCTAAACAGATAGTGGAACAAAAATGGGATATGCTGACATGTTCGCTGGATGGACCTGAGGAAATTCATGATCAAGCCCGAGGCGTTCCCGGAACATTCAAAAAGACCTCCAGAGGAATCAAATTGTTGCTTGAAGAGCGTGGTAAAAAACCCGATCCCTATTTCTTGATCTCTGCAACAGTATCAGATACCAATCAGGATCATCTCGAGAGTATGTTTGATACCGTGGCCGAATTGGGTCCTGATGGTCTTATCCTGTATCTATCCTGGTTCACTACCCAGGAAATCGGTGAACAACATGCCGATATTCTTAAGAGAGAAATGGGTGTGGATGCAGAGACCTGGAAATCCTATATCGGTCAAAACACCACAATCAAAGCCGAACAAGTAAAGCAAACCATTGAAAAGATATCAAAAAAGAAATATCCCTTTGGCTGGTTTCCAGTTCCTTTTATGGATACCGAAAAGATCGTTCCCTACTATGAACAGCCCGAGGATTTTCTAGGGTTCGGACCCTGTGTTGCTCCTTATATGATGATCGACATCATGCCCAATGGTGATGTTGTGACCTGTCGCGACTATATCGATGTCAAAGTGGGCAATATTCAGGAAACCCCCTTACTTGAATTGTGGAACAATGACCGTTTTCGTGAATTCAGAACCCTCCTGAATAAAGAGGGTGGCACTTTACCCCAATGCAGCCGCTGTTGCGGCTTAATGGGATTCTAGAAGATCTCACGTTCCTGCTTTCTGTAAGCTCTAAGACACCTAAGTTCAAAAAATATATTATTGTTTAACCTGAAAGAATGTTTTAGCGTCGATTGTAAGCGTGGGAACATTTTGGGATTAGATATTTTCATATAATTGAAGGTTGAGGACAATAATAAATGATCACCCTGGAAAAATTTGAAGCAGAAGATATCCAAAGACTGATCAACTGGGTAGCGGATGCTGACTTTTTGTTACAGTGGTCAGGTTCTAAATACGTGTTTCCCCTGGATGAAAAGCAACTCACGACCAATCTGGAAATGACCAGGACGGACCCTCCCACTCAGTTTATGTTCAAAGCCCTCTTGGATGGGACCACTATTGGTCATATCGAACTCATGGCTGTGAATTATGTTGAGAAAAGTGCAGTACTTGCCAGAGTTCTCATTGGTCCAAAACAATATAGAGGGCAGGGCTGTGGCAAAATGATGATAGGGCTGGTCCTCCATTTCGCGTTCAACGAATTAGGATTGACGAAGCTAGATTTGGGTGTATTCGCTTTTAATAAATCGGCGATTCAATGTTACCAGCAGTTTGGCTTCAAAATTTACAAGACGATCCCAAACCGTGAAGATGAGAAGTGGACCCTTCTGAGAATGAATCTAAAAAAGAGTGCTTGGATCGATATGATAAAAATTAATGAGAATGGGGAATGATGGAGAGCTGGCTTTTGAGCATGAAACAGACTGGTCTGGTGTATGTTAAGGTTTATGTTTCAGACCAGGCTTGACCCAGTAATTTCTGGTACAAGTTGTCTCAATTTAAATCGTAGTCAAAATCAATAGGATGATATATGCATAAAATTTCAATTGCTAATTTCTCAGAATTAAAACCACTGGAACCCACCTATGCATTGGTGGGGAATGTGGATCTAGTCATCACGCGGTTTTCAGAAAGAGAAGAAGTTTCTGTCCTTTATGGCCGCTGTCACCATCGGGGTGCACTCCTATCGGATGGACATATTCAAGGGAATGACCTTATCTGTGGCTTGCATAATTGGGATTACAATTACAAATCAGGCGTGAGTGCATACAATAATGAGGAGAAACTCCAAAAATTTTCAGTCTGGATTGATGATGATCAGGTTTTAGTTGATGAAGACGAAATTAAAGACTGGGAGAATCAGAATCCTCAGCCCTATAATCGAGATGCCTATCAAGGGCTCTATCAAGACGTTCACGGTGCTCCTGAAGAACCGCATGCACAATACATTCAACATTTGGCCGAAAAGGGACTTAGTGAAACAGGGCATCACGGGCGTGTAGATGCCATGGGGGTTCCCAGGCAGGATTTACCCAATTGGGAAGACATACAATTACTTACTGCTCAATTGCATAAAGTACCACTCCTTGATGATGCTGAGGTCGGTACAGAGGTAGTTATTGGTCCCAATGCTGAGAAACCGCTGGTGCTGGAGCGTCCTCTTTTTGTCTCCGATATGAGTTTTGGCGCTCTCTCTGAAGAGGCTAAGGTATCATTGGCAAAAGGGGCAGAGCTGGCTGGGACTGGAATTTGCTCAGGTGAAGGCGGTATGCTTCCAGATGAGCAGGCATCAAATAGTCGTTATCTTTATGAATTAGCCTCAGCTCGATTTGGCTTCACCATGGATAAGGTCCAGAAATGTCAGGCCTTTCACTTTAAGTGTGGACAGGGGGCAAAAACTGGAACGGGCGGTCATCTGCCTGGAAATAAAGTACTGGGCAAGATTGCAGAAGTTCGTGGCCTGGCTGAAGGAGAACCAGCCATTTCACCACCTCGTTTCCCAGACTGGGAAAACATAGAAGATTATAAACGGTTCGCTGAGGAGGTTAGAGAGGCGACAGGTGGAATACCAATTGGTGTAAAGCTCTCTGCTCAGCATATCGAAAAGGATATTAAGGCAGCTCTGGATATTGGTGTGGATTACATCATCCTGGATGGAAGAGGCGGGGGAACAGGTGCAGCACCGCTGATATTCAGAGACAATATATCCGTGCCGACCATACCGGCTCTTTCTCGGGCACGCCGTTATCTGGATCAGCAAGGACGCCAGGACATATCATTGGTAATCACCGGTGGTTTACGTCTCCCTGCAGATTTTATCAAAGCCCTGGCATTGGGTGCCGATGCCATTGCAGTTTCAAATTCTGCCATCCAGGCTATTGGGTGTCTCGGGATGCGTGCCTGCCATACCAACAATTGCCCTGTAGGTATTGCCACTCAGAAGCCTGAGTTGAGGGCGCGTATCAAAATTGAAAAGGGAGCTCAACAACTGAACAACTTTTTCAGAGCGTCTACCGAATTGATGCAAGTCATGGCCAGAGCCTGCGGGCATACCCACTTAGATCAGTTTAATCAAGAAGATCTCACTACCTGGAAACGGGATATGGCTGATCTCAGCGGGGTCGCTTTTGGAGGGATATCAAATGAGTAATCATGAAAAAATCAATTATCTGGAATTTCCAGCAAAAGATATGGAGCAAACCAAAGCATTCTTCGGAGAAGTGTTTGAATGGTCATTTGTTGATTATGGTCCTGATTACGTCGCCTGTTCCAACGCTGGCATCGATGTTGGCTTTTTTAAATCAGACCTGACAGCCGAAACGAATTCAGGAAGTGTCCTGATTGTCTTTTTTAGTGAGACACTCGAGGAAACACTTGCGAAAGTTGAACAGGCCAAGGGTAAGATAATGAAACCAATATTTTCGTTTCCAGGAGGGAGACGTTTTCACTTTTCTGATCCCAATGGAAACGAATTCGCGGTTTGGGCTGAACCTGAGCAGGATGGATAAATTCCATACCTAAATCCAGCTTGTCTCGGGCGGGTTCAGGAATAGTTTTCTGCTCAACCTTCAACGTTTATTGTTGAAGACCGCTAGGCTTGTATCTCGGGGGATATAAGGAAGACATTGAAATGATTAAAAATATAAAACCCCTGGGGTTTATGTGGGAAACCAGAGACCCCTTTCTCTTCTGTGTTCATCACCATGATGCATATCCTGTCGGCGATGGAAAAATGGGTCCTGCAGCATCCCTGTCTGGTCGTAACATGGGTCAGGATTTTGACCAAAAGGATGGTTGGAATATGTATCATGGTCGTTCGATACCAGGATTCCCAGCCCACCCCCACAGAGGGTTTGAAACCGTCACAGTTGTACTTGAAGGACTTGTGGATCACCATGATTCAGCAGGTGCCACAGGTCGCTATGGAGATGGAGATGTGCAATGGATGACTGCTGGCAGCGGTCTTCAGCATTCTGAGATGTTCCCATTGGTGAAAGAAGACCAGCCAAACCCCATGGAACTGTTTCAAATCTGGCTCAATCTGCCCGGGAAATCCAAAATGGCTAAGCCTTCCTACAAAATGCTCTGGTCTGAGTCAATCCCAATCCTCAAAACAAAAGATAAAGCAGGTAGAAAAATTGAATCTCGGATTATTGCCGGAAGCTTTGGAGATACTTCAGCTCCTGATCCAGCACCAGATTCCTGGGCTGCCCAAGACGCCAACCAGGTAGTTATCTGGGTGATCACCCTGGATGCAGATGCAGAATTTGATCTTCCAGCATGTGAGGCAGGTGTAAATAGAGACCTCTATTTTTATGAAGGCGAATCGCTAATAATCGCAGAGCAGAGTATCCAAGAATATCATGCTCTTGAGATTTCTACTTCTGATAAGATCCATATAAAAAATGGTTCGACACAATCCAGACTACTTCTCCTGCAAGGCAAGCCCATCGGAGAACCTGTCGTGCGTTATGGTCCCTTTGTGATGAACACACAGGCTGAAATCCAGAAAGCCTTTGATGATTTCAGAGCAACAGAATTCGGAGGCTGGCCATGGGATAGACATGACCCTGTAAACCCTGTGGCTCAGGGTAGATTTTCCAGATACTCTGATGGAACCGAAGAAATCAAGGATTCCTGAGGCTGATCTTTGAGGGGAATTAAATCAATAGTAATGTGTCTACCAGCAATTCTCTTGATGAATTGTTCTATCATGGATGATAATTCTCTCCCAGTGGATCAGTTCAACCAGGTCCAGATCAGCGACTTTGAGGTCAATATGCAGAGGGATTATATCAGAGGAAAAATCCAAAATATCGGTGAGCATAATATCACCTCATCCATCTTCGAGTTTGAAATTTACACAGGTAATCCTGGGGCTGCTGGAAATACAAATCTCATGAATAAAAACTCTGTAATTAACTATACAGGAAGAGATCCTCTCGACCCCGCAAAATTGCTCCTCTCTCAGAATTTTGTGGTTCGTGAACCACTTAAACCGGGTTATTCGACAGAGTTTTATTTCGAACTAAAGATGGATTATGAATTTTATGAATTCTTCTATACTTACGAGATCGTTCAACTCAAAGGTCGTTAAAAACTTTTATTTTTTCCTTCCTGAGACCAAGCTTCATAGAGGAATACGGGGGAAATAATATTATACTCTCACCAAATTACGAGGTGTGTTGAATGAAATGTCCCTACTGCGCTGAAGAAATCCAGGATGATGCAATATTTTGTCGCTACTGTTCAGCCATGAAAGAAAATGATCTCTGGATACCACCTTCTTCAGGAAAAAGTTCTGAGACCGGAGGTATTACTGGACCACGTTTTACCATGCGATTTGCAGGTTTCTTTTTTGGTCTTTCCGCTCTGGCAGAGCTCGCATCAATTGTTTCCCCAGTTGCCTTGTTTGGTGCTGAGCGTAGTGGAATTGTTGCCCTGATATACCATCTCCTGTATAGCGGTATATATGGGGGTATGGGTTTAGGTTTATGGACGGCAAAATCCTGGGGTTTTCAGATGATGTTAACAGGAACTCTGATTTATTCAGTTGATAGACTTCTCTTCCTCATGTATGGTCAAGCTACCTCCAGTCTCTTAAGTGATTATGGTGAATTGATGGGTGCCGGGGGAGAAGAGCTTGTAGCTCAGGCATCTGCCTTGACTGTCGTCGCCACGCTCATCGCATGGTGGGGTTTTGTGGCCTACGTCTATTTCAAAAGAGACTATTTCCAGGAACCTACAGATTCTTAAAACATAATTGAGGTTAATTCAAAAGCCATGGATCCCTTCGAAACCAGGAAAACTAAAAAACCTTCTAAGCGTCACCAGCCAAGAGGGCTCACCATTTTATTTGAAGACGATGATATTCTAGTTGTCGATAAGATGAGTGGTCTTTTGTCCATGAGTAATGCTAAAACTCGTGATCGAACAGCATATTTTGCGTTGAATAATTATGTGCGCAAGGGGAATCCAAAATCTCGAAAACGCATCTATATCGTTCACCGATTAGATAGGGATACTTCAGGTGTTTTGGTCTTTGCAAAAAGTGAAAAGAATAAGCGTTATCTTCAGGATGAATGGAAAAACTTCAGCAAAAAATACTATGCTGTGATCCATGGAAATCTTGCTGAGAAAGAGGGTGTGCTTTCTTCATATCTGGCAGAAAATGTGGTTCATAAAATGTATTCCACCGAGGATCAAAAAGTGGGAAAGCTGGCCAAGACCGGCTACAAAGTTCTCCAGGAATCTAAAAGATACAGTCTGGTTGAAATTGATTTAATCACTGGTCGAAAAAATCAAATTCGCGTTCAATTCGCTGATATTGACTGCCCCGTAGCTGGCGACAAGGTCTATGGAGATAGTGCAAAGGGTATCAAGAGGTTGACCCTCCACGCAGGCTCAATCAATATCAAACACCCCGGCACAAAACAAAGAATGACCTTTGAAGCCAAGATTCCTAGTTATTTCCAACACCTCCTAAATAAATAAATGCAAGGGTCTTGACGTGGATGTTGCCATCATAGGGGGAGGAGCAGCAGGCTACTTTTCGGCCATATCAGTCAAAGAAAATTTTCCAGATGCTGATGTCATAATTTTTGAAAAGACACGGTTCTCCCTGGCTAAGGTCAAAATTTCCGGAGGAGGCAGATGTAATGTCACCAATGGAAACACATCCATCAGTACTTTAGCTGCTGGTTATCCACGCGGAAAGGCTCTCATGAAACGAGCCTTGAGGACATTTAATACAAAACATACCATGGAGTGGTTTGAATCAAGAGATGTACCACTTTTTATTCAAGAGGATATGCGTGTCTTCCCCGTATCTCAGGATTCAACCAGTATTGTCAATTGTCTTCTAGATCAGGCTGAAGCTCAGGGCATAATTTGTGAATATTGGTCCGGGATAGAAACGGTTTCTCGAAAGGGTAAACGTCTAGAGTTAAGTTTTTCCAGACAGGATTTACCTCCCAGAATTTTTGATAAGGTCATCCTGGCAAGTGGTGGATCACCTAGATCCGAAGGCCTTGAGTGGATAGAAAAACTTGGGCATGAGATCGTTGCGCCTGTGCCTTCTCTTTTCACCTTTAATATGCCCAATGAAGCCATTGTGGAATTATCAGGTGTTGCTGTTGATCCTGTGCTTATCAGTATCCCCGGAACCAGTTTGAAAACAAGGGGACCTTTGCTCATTACGCACTGGGGCCTTAGTGGACCAGCAATTCTGAAACTTTCAGCTTTTGGTGCCAGAATCTTCAGTGAAAGAGACTATAACTTTTATGTTAGGGTTAATTGGCTGGATCAGACCAATCATGAACTCGTTTTAAGTCATTTAAACGAAGTGATTATTGAACATGCTCGTAAGCTTTTACCCAATATAAAACCCTTTGGTCTGCCGGATAGATTGTGGCGTTATCTGCTTAATAAAAGTGGAATTCCTCAGACCAAGAGATGGAGTGAGCTTGGTAACAAGGGACTCAATAAGTTGGTCGCCACACTCACCAACGACTCATATTCAGTGTCTGGAAAAACAGGTTTTAAGGATGAGTTTGTGACCTGTGGAGGGGTGAGTCTTGACAGTATTGATGGTAAAACCATGCAAAGCAAGGTGTGTGAGAATCTATATTTTGCCGGGGAAATCCTGGACATTGACGGTATTACCGGCGGATACAACTTTCAAGCAGCCTGGACCACAGCATTTATTGCAGGAAAGCTTAATTAAGCTGAATCGAAATTTGAAGATTTCAAGAATTGGATAAGCTGTCTTTTTAGACAGTATGACAAAGGGGAGTCTATGAAAACAACACGCAGGGAATTTCTAAAATCCGTTGGTATGGGTACCACAGCCTTGATGGCACCAAACTTATTCTTGAATTCATGCATGAAGAAGGATCGCCCCAACATTATTTTCATTATGAGTGATGACCACGCAGAGAGGGCCATCAGTTGCTATAATGATACGTTGATACACACCCCCAACATTGATCGTATTGCATCTGAAGGGATCCGCTTCCAAAACAGTTTCGTCACCAATTCTATCTGCGGTCCCAGCCGAGCCACCCTGCTCACAGGTAAGTATTCACATCTGAATGGGATGTTGGATCATAGCTGTACCTTTGATGGCAGTCAGCTCACCTTTCCTAAACTGCTACAACAGGCTGGCTATCACACATCAATTATAGGAAAATGGCATCTAAAGACAGAACCAACCGGTTTTGATTATTGGAATATCCTCAAAGGTCAGGGGCAATACTACAATCCTGATTTTACAGAAAATGGAGAAAAGAAAAACCACATCGGTTATACTACTGATATTATCACAGATCAGGCCATTGAGACTCTGGACAAGTTGGATAAATCAAAACCGTTTTGTATGCTGATTCACCACAAGGCACCTCATCGTAACTGGATGCCGAATCTGAAACATCTGAATGCCTATAAAAACCAGGAAATTCCGCTACCGGCAAATTTCCATGATGAATATGTCGGTCGTATCGCAGCCGGTGAAGCTGATATGCGCATCGATGATATGTATCTCACTTTCGATATGAAGCTCCACTCCGAGTCAATTGAAGAAGAGACAGGATCTGGTGGCAAGAGGTCTTTTGCAGAAAAAGTTACTGAGACCTGGAAACGGACCTATGACAGGATGACGGATGAGCAGAAGACTGGTTGGGATGCCCATTATGATAAGGTAAATGAGGAATTTAAGCGTCTCAAACTGACAGGTGATGAATTACTAAACTGGAAGTATCAGCATTATCTCAAAGATTATCTACGTTGCATCTTATCAGTTGATGAAAATGTTGGTCGTGTTCTTGACTATCTTGATCAAAATGACCTGACGGAGAACACACTTGTGGTGTACACGTCAGATCAAGGTTTTTATCTTGGTGAACATGGCTGGTATGACAAACGATTTATGTATGAAGAATCCTTAAGCATGCCTCTGGTAATGCGCTATCCCCAGGAGATTCAGCCAGGTCAGGTTGCGGATAACATGGTTATGAATCTGGATTTTTCATCCACCTTCCTTGATTTTGCTGGGGTTGCCATCCCAGCTGAGATGCAGGGGCATTCATTACGGGGTATCGTCAGGGGTAATGAGCCTGAAAACTGGCGTGATTCCATATACTATCACTACTATGAGCATCCCCATGGTTGGCATGATGTGAGACGACATTATGGTGTTCGTACAGAACGCTATAAGTTGATTCACTACTATGAGGAAGATGGTTTTTGGGAGCTGTTTGATCTGGAGAAAGACCCCTCCGAGATGAACAATGTATACTCAGATCCAGCCTACACGAAAGTCGTTCAGGAAACCAAACAGGAATTGGTCAGGCTTCAAAAACTCTATGGAGATGTTGAAATAGACAAATCCTAGTTTAAAGAATATTGACTCAAAACCTCTTGGTGTAGGCGTGACAGTAGGGTGTACCACCAGACTTGATATAGTAGTCTTGATGATAATCTTCACCATGGAAAAACTCTACAGCTGGTGACAATGCTGTAGCAACATCCAAACCTTTAGCTTCCAGGAGTTTGACCAGCCTTTCCGCAGTGACTTTCTGATCATCAGAGAGATAAAAAATTTCTGATCGATATTGTGTACCAATATCCGGTCCCTGGCCATCAACCTGGGTGGGGTCGTGGGTCTCAAAGAATAATCTGGTTAAAGTTTCATAGCTTACTTTTTTCGGGTCGAATACAACTTCTACAGCTTCTGCATGTCCGGTGGTTCCAGTACAAACCTGTTTATAGGTTGGGTTGGGTAAAAATCCACCGGTATATCCTACGCTGGTTGAAATGACGCCATCTACTTTTTGAAGTTGATACTCTACACCCCAGAAGCACCCCGATGCGAAAATTGCTTTTTCCATGTTGATCTCCACTGGTTCAAAATTCAGAGAAATTGAGTTGACACAATGTCGAGTATTCTTTGATGTAAATCCTTCACCCAAAAACACGTGACCGAGATGACCATCACAGTTGGCACAAAGAATTTCTGTTCTGCGACCATCGGCGTCTGTCACTCGCTTTACTGCACCAGGTATTTCATCATCAAAACTGGGCCAGCCGCACTGAGCATCAAATTTATCTCCGGAACGATAGAGAGGGGCGTCACACTGTTTACAGGTATAGGTCCCTGTTTCTTCATGATGTTCGAATTTTCCACTGAAGGGTTTTTCAGTGCCTTTATTGAGAATCACCCGTTGCTCTTCAGGGGTCAGTTTATTGTATTTCATAGGCTCCTGCGCTTGATTGCAGTTAAAGAAAAATAAAGTTAAACTAAGGATGGAAATGGACTTGGATATCTGTTTGGGAAACCACTTATATCTCATTAATGCTCCTTCATACCTTAGACTTGTGAATATACATGAATGACCTACGAATTGTGATAATATTTGTTCCTTATGGTTTATCTTCTCAAAATAATTAAATGTTTGGACTGCTCAGATGAATGATATGATGCTAGGAGAACGAAAATATGAATCTTGACAAATTAGAACAGGCAGAAGCAAAGTTTTTTAACATGTATCCAGGCGGATTTGAACACCCCGATATGGTAGCCATCGGTAAAAAACATAAGATGGATAAGATGATTACCACGGTTCAAGAGGAGTTTTCAGAAGATCAATTTGGAAATTCAAAAGCAATTGTTCAGGCCATGAGTAAACTGGTGAGTCGGTCATCCATGGTCAGCCTCTTCGAAAAACCTAAATTTAGAGATTTTGTAAATAGTCTCCATAATCAGCATGAGACAATCCTGGCAAATGGACTAAGAGAAATGCTCCATGGCAATCAGGAACAGGGATTCAACATGATGCTGGATGTCCTCATCAGCGGGAAAATGGCAAAGTGGTCCCTGATTTCCGTACTCCCCGTTTATCATAAACCTTATGATGAGGTTTTTGTTAAACCAACCACTGCGAAGGGTGTGATCCAGCAGTTTGAGCTGGGCACCCTGGTTTACAAGCCACGTCCCAGTTGGGAGTTTTATAAAGAATTCAGGTCTATCATAAATGAAATGAAAACCAAGGTTGATAGTCGGTTGGCACCCAATAATGCTGCTTTTACTGGATTCTTAATGATGAGTCTGGACCAATAGGATTTTAGGGTATAAATGGCAGTAAATGACTCACTGACTGAAAACCCCTTCTCCTATCTGGCGAGTAAGGATGGTAAGGTCAGAATTTTCAGATCAAGCAAACTCGCTACCACGTTGCGCGGCAAGGAAGCAATTCGTTTTCTTTCAAAGATTGAATCAGCTGATGAATCCGGCTCTCAGCTGATAATGGCCAGAGTCACGGGTCAGTATAAATTTGGGAATGAAAAAGACCTGAGGCAAAAATAGAAAACCGCCCCTCAAGGACGGTTTTCAAACGCCAGACCCCGAATTGATCCTGCGTTAGTGGAAGAATATTTATTCAGTAGATCAGTCGAAGCGAATTTTAATGCTGATCTCTTCGCTCTTTTTTTCCATGTCTTCAGGAGTAAGATCTGAATTGGCCATATAGGCTTGAATACATTTTTTGCCAGCCTCACCTTTTATTTCATCGCCATTGACATAAAACATGCCCTTTTTAATCGAGATGGTTTCAATTTTTTGAGGAGGTGTAGCGCCACTTTCCGCCAGGATGTTTTGAATGGTCTCAGCCAGGTTATCTAACTCGATGACATGTTTAATGGATTTGTAGTGTTCCTTCTTAATAACAGCGTGTGCTGACTCAAGAGCTTCAAGATGAACAATCAGGGAGTCTAGGCCTTCCAAACCCTCGAGGGAAGGGAGTTCTCCCAATTCAATCTTGAGATCCATCTCTTCCATGGCAGGGTGGAGGGCTTCCAGTGGAGCCATTTCAGTGGCGTCCTCCATGTATTCCTGATATTTATGGAATTTCTTTTCGGGCATCTCCTTCCCATTATCCAAAACGTTCATGATCTTTTTAGTCATGGGGTCAAAATCGATAACGATCTTATTCTTTTTAAAGAACCCTGATTTTTTGATGACGATCCGTGCAACCTTTTGCTCATGCCTGGGCATTCTGCGTACAAAAATCTTTGTCAAAGCTGAATCAGACACCTCGCCATCCTCAGTGATAAAGACTTCCTTGTGAATTTCATCCCCGTGGGGTTTTTTGTGAATAATGACCTTTTTTTCCTGGGCTACTGCTGACAGGGCAAAAAGACCAATGAGTAGTATAAGTAGTATGTGTTTCTTTGATGTCATGTTAGACTCCTTTTCAATGTTTATGTTGGGGAAGATAGAGCAAAAAAACAGCAAATGAGATTAATGGCATGAACCCCTCGAATTCTGGCTCTGAATCATTTGATTTAGACAATATCTAGTTGATGCCATGCAAAGGGCTATTGGTGCCAGGGTAAGGTGGATTGACCGCCTTAGGGGTCGAAGAAGTGCAAAAAAAAGATATATTAACTCACTATGTTACGTAAATGGATTGAACCTGTCCTACTCATACTGCTCTTCGGGGTAGTTTATTTTTCTCCGATTCAATCGGCTACCAGGCCGGTTTTCTATGGTGAATTCAATAATTTGGATGGAAGTTTGTATGCCGTTCGCATCTTTGATATGCTGATTTCTGTTGTTCTGGTCATGGTGGTGGCTCGCACCCTTATCCCCAAACGATTAGACACAAAAAATCTTCTACAGGTTACCGGCTTATTCGTGGGTTTGTTACTGTTGAGTTCAGGTTTGGAATGGACCTGGGACCAACTGTCGCTGAGAGCGTTCAACTTACCTACTGCACCAGGAGAAGTATCAGACAAGATGTTGCTTACCACCCGCAAAGAGATCATGAATTTGACCATTTTCTCAGGAAATATCCTGGTGATGGTTGCCGGCATCTTTTATGGTCTCATGCGTGAACGCAATCAACAGATGCGTCGTCAGGAGCTTCTGGAACTGGAAAACCTTGCCGCCGAAGTGAAATATCTACGTTCCCAAATCAATCCTCATTTTCTGTTTAATACCTTGAATAACATCTATGCCATTACCCAGCGACATGATGATCAGGAGGGCAGCGATGCATTATTACGTCTCTCTGGACTCATGCGATACATGCTATATGATAGTGAAGGAAATTTGACTGGCCTCCCAAAAGAGATAGACCACCTCCAGAACTATATGGATCTTATGCTACTCAAGTATAGCAAGGATGACCTGCCAGAGGTTGAGCTGGTGGTTAAGGGTTCTCCAGATGCTATTCAGGTGGCACCACTCATACTTCTACCATTTGTAGAAAATGCCTTCAAACATGGAATTGACAATCAGGGGAAGGGGTGGATCCACATCCTACTGAACATCTCATTAAACAATCTCAGCTTTTCCGTTGAGAATTCACGATTCCTGGGACGACATGCTTCCAGTGACCACAAGGGAATAGGTCTTGAGAATGTGAAACGACGATTGGAACATCATTATGCTGAAAGGCATAAACTCATTATCAATGAATCAGAGGATGAATACATCATAAATTTGGAGATTCAGTTGTGACCAGCCTGGTTAGATGTATCATAGTTGATGACGAACATGGTGCCATTGAGGTCCTGAAAAAGTATGTTTCCAAAGTGAGTTGGTTACAATTGGACGCCTCCTTCAGCGATCCCCTTGAGGCTTTAAACCATCTTTCACAAAACAGCGTAGATCTAGTCTTTATGGATATCAATATGCCGGATCTCAGTGGTCTTCAATTGTCTAGATTGATCCCTGATGACAGCACAGCAGTAATATTTTGTACGGCCTATTCCGAGCATGCCGTGGAAAGCTATGAGATCCCAGCCCTGGACTACCTGCTCAAACCCATCCCATTTGATCGGTTTTTGGCGGCGGTTAACAAATTTTCCAAACGGGACGCTTTTACCCCGAGTCATGATGTTGAGGCAGGAAAAATCAATCATAAGATATTTATCAAGAGTGGTTCACAGATCCACCAGGTGGATACCCGCAAGATCTCGCTCATCCAAAAAGATGGACATTACACAATATTCAAGATCGAAGGCAAGGAATTGCTATCACGGATGACCTTTGCTCAACTGCTTGAGCTATTACCAAGTGATGAATTCATCCAGATCCACCGTTCCTATTTGGTGGCTATCCCCAGGATTGAAGTAATTCACAAACAGTTTGTTCAGATCGAGGGGAAAGAGATCCCCATCGGTGACTCCTTTAAGCAGGCATTTTTCGATAAGGTCAGTTTTATTGGGAATTGATACAAAAAAAGGGCTGTCAGTTGACAGCCCTTTTTAAAATAATCTAGAACTAATACTACTTAGTGTCACCCATTGCAGCTTCTAATTCTTTAAAAGCCTGTGAAGCTTTGAACTCCGCATAGAGCGCTTCTTCATTCTTAATAACATTCACCACAGCAGTGCTAACGGCATCCTTTTTCAGACCGAGCTGTACATATGCGATCCAGGAGCCACCCGATTTTTCATAGGGGTAGCGCTTTAATACTGTTACACCATTCAAGGTGTTGTCTGTGACTGTTTTTGAAGTGGATTGATAAAACTCTACGATCTGGGTGTTTTCTGTCATACCAGCTTCTTGAGTAAAGCTTTTTACCTGGCTTTGGACTTTGGCTGAAAGCCTTTCCGATAGCTCAACCTTACCAGCTTGTTTGGCTTTATCCATGGCTAAATCCATTTTTCTGGATTCGCCCATTCCAACAGCATAGATATACATATCATCTTCTTCAGGGGGATTGGTAAACCAATCTGGTAAGTCCGCGGGACCCTTGGGATTATTTGCATCTTTGGGCATGTCGATGACTTCTTTTCCACCTGAACAGTTGAGCATGACCAAAGCGGTCAGTACAATTAAAAAACTTAGTTTCACTATCTTCATGTTTCCTCCTAATTATTCAAACTCACTTTGGCGAAGCGATTTGAATATAAGTTAATTCCACTTGATATCATGAAAAAGTTGGCAATAGGTTTTGTTCCTGACTAATTTCCATTCATCGAGTAAACCTCAATACAAACAGATGGGATTATTATGCACAAGACTTGCCTTGTGTTGTTGGCTATATCCTTACATGCCAATGACATACGTATCTCTGAAGTGATGTCAAATCCTCAGGGATCAGAATATGAAAACGAATTCGTAGAGATATTTAATGCCACAGATCATGTGATGCAAATCAATGGCTGGGTTCTCAGCGATGGAAATGGAGTGGATACCATCTCCCATTTATCAGGTCCAATTTGGATTCAACCTTCTCATTTTGCGCTTATCGTGGATCCGGGATATGATTTTCTTACTGGACCCTATTCTGATTTCATAAATGATTCTCTTTCTATTTACACTATTTCCACAGATGCAAGTTTTGGGAGTGGGGGATTATCCAATGCAGGTGAGTCTGTTATCATTCGCAGTCCAGACTCGTCTAGTTCAAGTTTAATGTCATGGTCGCAATCCTCTCAAAATGGGTATTCCTGGGAGCGAGTCTCCATCACCATGGCTGATTCACTGAGCTCCTGGCTCCAGTCAATAAATATCAACGGCACTCCAGGGTATCGTAATTCAGTCACACCACCCCTGATAAACCTGAGTTTAATTGAAATTGAATACCTCCCCTTATCGGACAATGAACCTATGGAAATAATACTCCACATCAAAAATCAGGGGGAGTACACGATCTCTGAATTCGATATTTCCGTATATCGTGATGACAATCAAAATGGTGAAAAAGATGTGCAGGAGTGGGAATTAAATGCTCACTATAGTTCTGAACTGATTTCCCAGGAAGAGCATCAAATACCCCTGACCTTATTTCCTCTCATTCCAGGGCTGCATCAACTAGAAGCCCGAGTCATCATCGAAAATGATGAAGTATCAGAAGATGATTCCCTTAGGTTTGAAATTATAGGATCATATGCCAGGGATATCATCAGTATCACCGAGGTCATGTATAGTCCATCATCAGATCAACAGGGAGAGTGGGTAGAAATTCAGAATAGAAGTGGTGAGGCAGTTTCATTGCAGGGATGGACGATGTCAGATGCGAATCAAACTCGACACCGTATTAGCGATAGTCTTCTATTTATTGAACCGTCTGCCTATTTAGCTCTGTGTGCTTCTTCTAGTATGGCAAATTATTTTGGTATAGAGCCCTCTGAGGTTCTTGATCTCAGCTCCTGGCCCGCCCTAAATAGCTCATCTGATTCTGTGCGTTTGTTTGATGCCAACGGTCATCTCGTATCCTCAGTTTATTATCGAGGAAGTTGGAGTGAATCTGGAACCTCCTTGGAGCGACGTCATCCAGACATTTACCCCCATGAAGAAATAAACTGGGCAGCCAGCACCCAGATCGATGGTGGAACTCCCTCCAGCACGAACACCCGTCATCTGCTTCCGATGGAAATTCGAATTGTCGAGATTCAGATAGAAACAGCAAGTTCAATTGGTCCAACCCAGGCTGGAGTGCGGATTAAGTTTCAAAATTTTGGAATAGACACTCTATTTACCCTGGAACTTGAATCTGATGCTGATATCTACTGGTATGGGGCTCTTCCTAGTTTTGGATCAGATTCACTGGTATTTACTAGTGCTGTTTTGTGGCCAGGTTATAACGAAATTCCAATCCGTTTGATTCACGATGACGAGGTTCATATTGATACCTCGGTTCAGGTAGTGTTAGGTTATCCATCTGGTCAAATAGCAATTAATGAGATTCACTATCTCCCACACGAAGATCAGGTTGAATTTCTCGAATTTGTAAACATCAGTTCAGCCAGGATAGATTTGAAGGGTTGGAGTTTTAAGGATCGTAGTGGAGCCAGGGGTGAAGTGATATCAAGTTTCCTCATTCAACCGGACAGTTTGTTTTTATGGACGGGTGATGCCAACAAGCTGGTGGATTGGACACCCACTTTTGCCAAGACCTGTGAACTCTCATCCTGGCCTAGTTTGAATAACAGTTCTGATTCAATTATTATTCTCGATCCTTTAGGAAATCGGATGCTTGAGCATGGGTATCTGGCACCCTCTAATGATGAACTGGGCAAGAGCCTTGAGCGTTTGGCGCTTTGGAAAGCTCAAGCATTGGAGTCCAGTTGGTCGCCATGTCAGGATCCGCTGGGTATTACTCCTGGTCGGCAAAACTCCATACAAATTCCATCCCATAACCTCGCTGTCCAGGATTTGGTAATTCTAGATTCACTGCTTTGGAGGGATACTGTCTTTTCCGCAGGAATTTCAATTGCAAATACAGGGGTGAATCTGGTTGGGGATGCTACACTTAGTATCAAAATATATCACCATGGAACTCAGATCGAGGGATGGTCTGAGATGCTGCCACCAATTGAAGCAGGGGATAGTTTAGAGTGGAACATTGAACTTAAATCAGAATCATCTGGCTGGATATCTCTTGAGGTTGTGGTCCTATATGAGGGAGATGGAATGCTAGGAGATAACACACAGATTCAGCGGATATTTATCTCAGAGAACACCTCACCGTTTGTAATAAATGAAATCATGCCTCTTCCTATGAATGACCAGAATGAATGGGTCGAAATATATAATAGAAGTGGTGAAACCGTAGACATGCTGGAGTGGCTCATTGCAGACAATTCGGGATCAGGAATTAGTATCTCTGATACCAGTATTCTATTGGAATCTTATAAGTATCTGGTGATAGGGGATGATCAATCACTGGGTCCAGATAAACGGGGTGGGGTTTATCAAGGAATCCCGCACTTTCCAACTCTGAATAATTCTGAAGACTTGATAACATTAATTGACCCACAGGGAATCCCTATGGATGAAATGTCTTACAGTTCATCAACTGAATTGGTTCTGGGACGCTCCTTAGAACGTATTCGACCAGAGGTTTCGGGACAGCATCCTGAAAATTGGAGTGTGTGCATTGACGATTGGGGCTCTACTCCAGGAGTAGAGAATAGTCTTTATCTGGATGTCCTTGCATCAGAGTTATCCATTGACCTGGATCCCAACCCATTTACACCAAACGGGGATGGGAATGCTGATCAACTTGCCATTTACTACGAATTGCCATTTGAACATGGGCTGATGTCAATTATGGTGTTTGATATGGCAGGTCGAAAAATTGCAGAACCAGTGCAAATAAAACCAGTAGGGCACCGAGGACAGGTGCTTTGGGACGGGGAGGCAAATTATGGTGGAACAGCGGTGACAGGCCTATACATCATGAAATTATTGTTTGATGACCAGGCCGGGAAAGTGTGGAGCTGCCTGAAGAAAGTATATTTAATCCGCTAGCGATTAACCTTGGCGTAAGCAGGGGCTTGCATATTTTAGACTTCTTGCATTAACAATCTTTTTGGGGGTGAAAAATCGTAGCCGAAAATACCATGGGTCATTCAATCTGGCTCAAACCTGCAGAACCAGAATTTGATTACTTACAAAACTTGATTACCCAGCTCTCTCAGCGGGGAGAAACACCAGATTTTTCTCCACACATCACCTTGCTTGGTCAATTGACCCAAGAGGTAGCTTGGATAAAGGCAGGATTGATTGAATTCATTCAAAGTATAGAGCCCTTTCAGCTCAGCTTTAGTCATATCGGTATGTTCGATCAATACTTCAGAAGTGTCATCATGCACACCCATCCCAATCCGGTTCTTGATCATTTACATGCTAGTGCTATGGAGCAATTTGAGATAAAGACCAATAATACCTTTCTCCCTCATCTGAGTTTGCTCTATAGTCATCTTGAGATAGCCAACAAGAAGTTACTGATGGAAAGTATCGCCATTGGTTCTCCTCTTTCTGTGACAATAAACGAGGCTGTGCTGGTTGAAACTAATGGTGGTCCGGATCAGTGGCAGGAAGTCACGCGTATTCCATTTAGCTGACAAAAAAAGCCCCGGTTTCCCGAGGCTTTTTTAAACAGCTACAAATTACTCCTTATCCCTCGACTCCTCTCGGGATGACGAGCATTACTCTTCTTTGAGGGATTTCACAAGACCGGTAACAACGGCCTTGGCATCTCCAAAGACCATCATTGTTTTATCATCAAAGAACAATGGATTGGCTTCACCGGCAAAACCGGCACCCATGGATCGTTTGACAAACATGACGGTTCGGGCATAATCAACATTCAGAATAGGCATGCCGTACAGTGGACTGTCTTTCTTGGTCCTGGCTGCTGGATTCACAACGTCATTTGCACCGATAATCAAAGCCACATCCGTGTTCTGGAATTCATCATTAATGTCATCCATTTCATAAAGCACATCATATGGAACATTGGCTTCTGCCAGCAGGACATTCATATGACCAGGCATTCTACCAGCCACGGGGTGAATGGCATATTTGACATCAATTCCTCTTGATGTAAGCATCTCAGCCATTTCATGCAGCACGTGCTGAGCCTGAGCAACAGCCAGACCATAGCCAGGAACGATGATAACTGATTGGACAGTATCCATAATCATAGCAGCATCTTCAGCAGTGTAACGAGTCACTGTCTTTTGCTCACCACCACCAGTACCGGCATCACCAGTACTATCATCAGTTCCCACAGCACCAAATAGTACATTGAAAAGACTGCGGTTCATAGCATCACACATTAACTGAGTCAAAATCAAACCAGAAGCTCCAACCAGAGCACCTGCAATAATGAGAACATTATTGGACAGGACAAACCCTGTGGCTGAGGCAGCCAGACCTGAATAAGAATTCAAGAGCGCAATCACTACTGGCATATCTGCGCCACCAATTGGAATTACAAAGGTGACACCAAAGACAGCTGCTGCAGCAATGATAAGCAGCGGCCACATCGGTACATCGGGAGCCATGACATACATGACACCAAAGATCACAACACCGACCATTAACAAAAAGTTGAGTACCTGGTGCATGGGTAATACCATGGGACGACCTGGCATGAGACCCTGCAGTTTAGCAAATGCGATCAATGAACCGGTCAACGTGACTGTACCAATGAATAGACTTAGAATGAGAGTGATATTAACATCCAATGTTACAGGAAGTGTGGTTGGTTCCAGATATTCTGAATAAGCCACCAGAGTTGAGGCGATACCACCAAACCCGTTGAAAAGGGCTACCATCTGTGGCATGGATGTCATTTCGATTTTTTTAGCAACGACACCACCAATGAGTCCACCGACAACCATTCCCACAATGATTTGAACTGGACCGGCTATACCAGAAACCACCAATGTGATCACGATGGCGATGGCCATAGCCATCATCGCATATTGGTTACCCCTACGGGCAGTTTTAGCTGAACCAAGAAACTTCAAACCAATAATAAAAAGTGCTGAAGCCAGGAGATAGGTGAACTGTTCTAAATAGATCATCATTAGGCCCCTTTCTCAGTCTTTTTATCTTTTTTAAACATACCAAGCATGCGGTCAGTTACCATAAATCCACCAATCACATTGATCATGGCGAAAGCGATGGCTAGAACTCCCAGAATGGTACTTACTTTCCAATTATTGGCATTGGCTGCCAGTAGGGCACCCACTACAGTAATACCTGAAATGGCATTGGAACCAGACATGAGAGGCGTATGCAGCAGTGGTGGAACCTTTGTAATCAACTCAAAGCCGATAAAGACGGCGAGAGTGAAAACATAGATGGATACAATTAGACTTTCCATTATGCATTCCCTCCTGATATGGATTTCTTAACAAGATCGTTCTGAACTTCTCCAGCGTGAGTGATGCAAGCTCCAGCCGTGACTTCTTCATCGAAATCAAGTGAGTTGTCCTCATTCTGAAAGATGTTCTTGAATAGGTTGAGGAGGTTTTTTGAAAACATTCCACTACCATTGATGGGCAATGTGGCGGGCAGGTTCAAAGTACCAACAATGGTGACACCATGTTTAACCACAGTCTTGCCAGCTTCAGCAAGCTCACAATTACCACCACCTTCAATGGCCAGGTCAATAATTACCGAACCAGGTCGCATCATTTTTACCATCTCCTCAGTAATGAGGATGGGTGCTGCCTTGCCAAAAATCTGAGCAGTAGTGATAATCACATCAACTTTAGGCAAGCGCGCCCCAATTGCTTCTTGCTCAGCAATGAGAAAGGCATCGGATTGTTGCTTCGCGTATCCTCCGGTTGTTTCAACATTCTCTTCAGGAACTTCCATGTGGACAAAAGTAGCACCAAGACTTTTTACCTGCTCTTCAACGGCAGGTCGTGGATCAAAGGCTTCGACTCTTGAACCTAGACGTTTAGCGGTAGCAATTGCCTGAAGACCTGCGACACCAGCTCCTAAAACAAAAGTAGTAGCAGGAGGAATAGACCCTGCAGCGGTCATGAGCAAAGGAAAGATTTTTCCTAAATGGTTGGCCGAGATCAGTACAGCCTTGTAACCAGCTAGAGTAGCCATGGAGCTCAGTGTATCCATGCTTTGAGCACGAGAAATTCTAGGAATGAACTCGGTGGCAAAGCTGGTAACTTTTTTTGCATTCATGGCATTGAGGGTTTCATGATTGCTTAATGGAGCGAGATAGCCCATGTAGATGGCTCCATCCTTCATCATTTTGACTTCATCAGCACTGGGTGGCTGAACTTTAAAGATGACATCTGCTCCCGCAAAAAGCGATTTTGCATCATCAACTATACTGGCTCCAGCCTTTTCAAATTCTTCATCTGAAATGAATGAGTTTGCTCCAGCATTCTTTTGAATGATGACTTCATGCTCCAAGCGAGTAAATGCAGTAACCATTCCGGGGACCATCGCAACGCGGGTCTCTCCAGAAGTTGTCTCGACGGGTATACCGATCTTCACTGGGTCTCTCCTGTGTTGGTTAATATTACAATATTGGTATTAATTATCATGGCGCCAAGATATCTGAACACCTGCCCCTGACAAGAGGAGTTTTCACCATTTTTAATGCTGTGATGTACCGCTTCAAAGGCCGGCAATTGATTTTAAGCTTTGGCGCTTCCGATCATGTGTTGGATTGCACGTAAAATGTCTCGTCGGCTGATCTGGCCAATGACCACATCATCTTCTACAACGGGAATTCTACGATAGACATTGTTCAAGAACAGATCAGCCACTGTAAAGATATCCATATCGGGACCAATACTCATGACAGCCTCAGTCATATATTCGCTGACTGGACCCGCTGGTGCATCGTGAAAGGCACCATTTGCAAGAGTACGTAGACAATCCTTTTGAGAAATAATGCCAACGAGTCGACCATCACCATCCACAATAGGTGCACCTGAGATCTCAGATTTTACCAATTCATCTATAGCGGTGTAGATATCCGTTTCAGGAGTAAAGACAACCAGTTCCTTTGTCATAAAATCACGAACATTCATCTTATCCATCGAAGTCTCTCGCTTCCCTTTTTGCTCAATTGACATCTTATCTTTTCGAGCGTCTTATTTACAAAATATTTCAACAGTATCAAATACTTGTCTTACCAAAGAGCATTTGACGAGCACATAATTAGAACATTCTGATTCTAGTTGAAAATCCATGATCAAATGATCTTTTTAAATCCACAATGATTTGAATCGCCACCCCTTGAGTGTATCTTTTAAGCTATGACAGCGCAACAAATCAAGAGTCCTAAAGTTACAGTAATTATCCCTCATTGGAATGGGATTGAGATCCTTGAACCCTGTTTGCGTTCCTTGGAAGCCACAAAATATGATCACCTGGAAATTGTTGTCGTGGATAACGCATCATCCGATGATAGTGTTGCCTTTGTTCATCGAGAATTTCCCAATGTAAAAGTTATTCAAAACACTGAAAACCTGGGATTCGCCGGTGGTTGTAATGTCGGATTACGAGAAGTTGAATCAGATTATTATCTCGTTCTAAATAATGATACAACCCATGATTCTGATTGGATCAGCCCCCTGGTTGAGCAGATGGAGATTGACTCAAGCATTGCTGCCGTGCAACCCAAAATCATGTCCGCTCAAAACCCCGAAGTTTTCGACTATGCAGGAGGTGTCGGTGGGTTAATAGATATACTGGCCTTCCCGTACGCTTTGGGCAGAATATTCACTACCACAGAGAAGGATGATGGCTATTACGATATACCAAGAGATATCTTTTGGGCCAGCGGAACAGCCCTCTTGATACGCGGAGCAGCCCTTCAGGATGTAGGCTTGTTTGATGAAGATTTTTTTGCTCACATGGAGGAAATTGATCTGTGCTGGAGATTTCATAATGCTGGGTGGCGAGTGGTCAATGCTCCAAAATCTAGAATATTTCACCATTCCGGCTGGACCCTACCTCCAGATCGCTATCAGAAAAAATATTTGAATCATCGCAACAATTTGATGATGATTATCAAGAACTATCCATTCGCTTATTTGGCTGCCATTTTTCCAGCCCGTCTTGTGCTTGAAGGAGTCGCCTTTGTATTCTCAGCCTTGATTCGCGACTGGAAAAGAATGGCAGCGATTACTATGGCCATTGGTTGGAATCTTTTCCATCCATTTCTCCTCATTAAAAAACATAAAGAAGCTGGAAAAAAGCGGAAACCTCAGGCGGTTGCAGCAACTCTACGCAGGATGTATGGAGGCTCTATTTTCTTTCAGTACTTTATACGTGGTCAAAAACGAGCCCGAGACATCGAAGTATGATGCCTGCAACTTTTTTTGCCTTAATAGGGGCAATCTTTGGAATTCTGACTGTCGGTTTAGGTGCTTTTGGTGCTCATGCTTTAAAAAGCGTTCTAGATAGTTATGGACAAAGCATTTGGGAAAAGGCAGTATTCTATCAGGCTATTCACTCCCTGCTACTCCTGATTCTGCCGGGTCTTTCAAGTTATCTGACCCCTAAAGAGCTGAATGTTTCTGGTTATCTGATAATCATTGGAATTTTCTTGTTCTCAGGAAGTCTGTATATCCTGGCAATCAGTGGAAAAAAATATTTTGGAGCGATAACTCCAATTGGTGGCGTTGCATTTATTGTTGGTTGGTCATGGTTAGCCTATGCTCTCTTTAAGGCCACGTTTCGATCATGAATGGCGTGCGTCCCTGGCGTCGATCTGACTTGCCCTCAATTCAAAGGGTCGCCTGGGATACTTGGGCTGATGCTTACGGAGCATTTGTGCCAGAGGTGGACAGGAAAGAATTTCATGATTCCTATTATGCCATTAAAAAACTCCAGAATTTGTATGACTCCAAAATTGTAGATGGATGTGTCGCCCTGGTTGATCAAATCATCGTAGGATATAGCAAAACCTATTGGAATCAACAGGACCTTCAATTCTTCATTACATCGCTCTATGTTTTACCATCATATCAAAAATTGAAGCTGGGAAAGCGGATGATGGAATACGGAATTAATATCGCCAAAAAAAACTATAACGCTGATCGTGTATGGCTGGGTGTCATGGTTGAAAACTTGCCAGCCATTGACTGGTATAATCGACAAGGATTTATCTTTGAGGATAGCAAGCCATTTACCATTGGAAAAACGACCATAGAACATTTATATGGATACAAGCTGATCTAAGTCAGTTGTATCCCTCAGGGAGGAAAAATGCCAATTTTAATATCAGGAATCTCAGGAGTTCGCGGAATCATCAATGATGGTTTCGATGAAGAGGTCGTTGAAGTTTATACCAGGGCCTTTGCTCAACTCATGGATAAAGGCCGTATTGTTATTGCCCAGGACAGCCGACCCTCCGGAGAAATGTTCAAGGGTGTGGTTGAAAAAATCCTAAACCAATTGGGTTGTGAAATTATTGACTGTGGAATTTGTCCCACACCCACAGCTCAACTGATGGTAAAAGACCTGAATGCCAAGGGTGGAATCATCGTTACTGCCAGCCACAACCCCATCGAATGGAATGCCCTCAAATTTGTAGGTGACGAAGGCTTGTTTCTAGATTCTGAAGAACACAAGCAACTTCAAATCGAATTGGGTAAAGTGAAGACAGCCGGGCCTCTTGAATCTGAGTTGACTGGCTCAGTTACCAAGCTGGATGATAGAATCGAGCGCCATATTGAGAATGTGATGGCTCTGGATCTGGTAAATGTCGATGCCATTCGTGAGTTGCGACCCAAGGTTGTTATCGATGCCATCAATGGCGCCGGGTCAGAAGCACTGCCTGCCTTCCTGGAGCGAATAGGCTGTGAAGTGTTCCCCATAAATTGTGATAATGATGGAAATTTTGTTCATACCCCTGAGCCTCTCCCGGAAAATCTTATGGAACTAAGAAGGACTGTGAGTCGCGTGGGAGCTGATTTAGGAATCGCTACTGATCCAGATGCTGATAGACTGGCAGTCATCGATGGATATGGAAATCCTCTTGTTGAAGAATACACACTGGTCCTGGCTGCTTACCACGCCCTCCGACATGCAGCTGAGCACGATCGTCGACCTCTGGTTACCAATTTAAGTTCTACCAAAGCTCTGGATGATCTGGCTGAACGATATGGTCGTAGGGTACTGAGAACACCTGTTGGTGAAATTCATGTTGCCCGCAAAATGCAGCAACTGGATACCCTCATTGGAGGTGAAGGTAATGGTGGTGTCATTTTAGCTGAATCTCATCTTGGGCGCGATTCTCTGGTTGCTTCAGGTCTCATCCTTTCGCTCATGGCTGAAACCAAACAGTCCATACGTGAAATTGCAGATGATCTACCTCGCTATGAGATGGTTAAGGACAAAATTAATGTTCAAGGCTACCAGCCTGCCGATATTCTCCAATCACTAGCTGAAAAATATGCCAGCCTGGTTCCAAATCTTGAGGATGGGGTGAAGATTAGCTGGAAGGATCGCTGGGTACACTTTCGTGCCTCAAACACAGAACCAATTGTCCGTATCTTTGCAGAGGGATCAAGCCAGACAGTGGCAGCTTCTCTGGTAAACGAATTTAAAACAGAGATTCAGGATTTATTATAGGCCTAAGCTGCGCTCAAAATACTAGTATCAGTCTGGGACTGAAAAGCCCATGAAAAAGTATCCAGAAATTAAAACAGAACGACTATTACTTAGAGGTTTCCAACCATCTGATGCTGCTGCTATTCAGGAGTTAGCTGGTGTGTATGAAGTTGCGGAAATGACACTCAATATTCCACATCCTTATCTAGATGGTATGGCTGAAACCTGGATAGAAACTCATCAGGAAGATTTTGAATCAGGCGGGGGTGTTGTATTTGCCATGATTGATCAAAAATCCAAATTATTAATGGGGGCGGCTGGTCTAATTGTTACGCCTCGTTTCAATCGAGCTGAACTTGGTTATTGGGTTGGCAAACCATATTGGGACCAAGGTTATGCTACTGAAGCATCAAAAGCCTTACTCAAATATGGATTCGAGACGATGCAGTTGAATAAGATTCATGCCAGCCATATGACCCGAAACCCATCATCTGGTCGCGTCATGCAAAAAATTGGTATGGAATCTGAAGGTATCCTCAAGCAACATGCCCTCAAATGGGATGAATTTGTTGATTTAGCTGTTTATGGGATATTGGCATCATCCTGGTTAGCACAACAGGCACAATGATTTGCTAGAATCGCATTACAATACTGTTATAATCGGTGCTGGACCAGCCGGACTTATTGCTGGCGTAGAAGCTTATAATTCGAATCATCGTATTGTTATCCTGGAAAAAATGCATAAAACCGGCCTCAAGTTGCGTATATCAGGCAAGGGTCGCTGCAATATCACGAATGAGGAGAGCATGCAGAGCTTTCTGAATCGATTTGGCAAAAAAGGTCGTTTTCTCAAGTATGCATTTTCTCAATTCTTTAATCATGATTTGCTAAAATACATAAATGATTTGGGGGTTCCCACCAAGCTGGAGCGGGGAGGTCGATACTTCTGTGAGAGTGATCGAGCAACAGACATTGTTGTAGCGTTTGAAAAGAAATTGAGTGAATTAAAAATCCCCATCGTCATGAAAACACATGTGACTGGAATTCAAAAAAATGAGAGGGGTCAATATGTTCTCCAGGTGACGCAAGGAGCTCACCAGTCTCAAGTCCTGGCGGATCAAGTGTGTGTATGCTCGGGAGGATTAGGATATCCTGCAACTGGTTCAACAGGTGATGGATATACTATGGCAAAAAGTTTTGACCACACCATCATAGATACTGCTCCATCTCTTGTGCCTGTCCTCACTGCCGGGGACATCGCAAAAAGAGTGATGGGTGTCAGCCTGAGAAATGTATCACTCTCAATCTGGGATGAAGGTAAAAAAGTCACCGAAATGTTTGGGGAAATGATGTTCACACGGAAAGGTGTCACAGGTCCAATAATATTAACCTTGAGTGAAACCCTTGTGGGCATGCTGGACACACGGAAGGAAGTTCAAATCAAAATTGATCTCAAACCAGCTCTAGATCATAAGAAATTGGATCAGCGACTGCTTCGAGAATTATCAAATAACAGTAAGCAGAATTTCAGAAGTTTATTGAAATCCCTATTGCCGCTCAAGATGATCGACCTTTTTGTGGATTTGCTAGAAATAGATACAGCTAAAAAATTGCATCAGGTCACAGGAGAAGAACGTAAGCGGTTGAGAATACTCTTAAAAGAATTTCCCATGCAGGTCATTGGTCACGACTCCTATGATCGTGCTATTGTGACATCTGGAGGCGTTTCATTAAAAGAGATAAATTCCACAACTATGGAATCAAATTTAGCATCAAAGCTGTATTTTGCCGGTGAAGTTATTGATGTAAATGGTGAAACCGGGGGCTATAATTTGACCTCAAGTTGGTCAACCGGATTTCTGGCTGGACGATCGATGCGAAATAATGATTTTGGGAGATAGCTCATGAAAAAAAATAAACGATCCGGTGTGTTTAAATTGATGCTGGGCAGAGCCTGGTTTCGATTAGCAGGATGGGAGTTTAAGGGCAATCTGTCACCACAGGGAAAGTTTATTCTGATTTGCGAACCCCATACCAGTAATTGGGATTTTATTCATCTTCTGGGTGTCATGTTCATCATGCGCATAAAAATTTCATGGCTGGGAAAGCACACTCTATTCAAAAAACCTTTTGGCGGATTTATGAAATGGTTGGGTGGCATTCCAATCGATCGGAGAAGTGCCCATGGTGTGGTTGATCAAATCGCTGATCATTTTGCAGCAAATGAGAATCTTATTATCGCTCTGGCTCCATCTGGGACTCGCTCCAAACGGGATCATTGGAAGTCTGGTTTTTATCACATGGGGTATAAAGCCCAGGTACCCCTTTTACTGGGTTATGTAGATTTTGCAAACAAAATAGCGGGGACTGGACCGTCGTTTATCCCGTCAGGAGATTTCAAAAAGGATATGGATTTTATCCGAGAGTTTTATGCTGATATCAGGGGTGATCATCCTGAATTAGAATCAGATATAATTTTGAAAGAAGAGCTAGAAGACTAATCCCACGCCTTACAATTCGGGGTACTTTACAACTGTATTATCTATAGCAGGAATACTTCTTAAGTAATCGTAGATCGCACCTAAATCCTCAGCCTGCATTGTCGCGTAATATGTCCAGGGCATGGGCGTGTTTACCTGATTCTCTGACAGCGGGGCCTCACGTGCTGCAGGAAAATCCAAAGCTTTAAAGCGCTGGATAAAGCCCTCTCTCGTCCAGGTTTTAATACCTGTTTCATGAGGTGTAATGTTAGCTGAATTCACTGTACCTCCAGATAACATTCCCATTGTGAACCCCCCTGCGAATTCCATCCCTGCTACCGGTTGTCCTTTTTTCATAGGTGTGTGGCAGTCCATGCAGCCTGCTGCTGTTGTCATGTATTTCCCGTAGGCAACGGTATCCGTTTTATAGGGGAGAGTACCAAACTCAGCTTGTTTTGGAATGGTACGGACGATCAGACTTAAAGGAAAATTCAACTTACGTTTGGGAACATCATTCACGATCGGCCTAAGCGTTCTCAGATAAACTACGATACTATAGATATCTTCCTGACTCATTCGTGCATAATTTGGATAGGGCATAATAGGGAAAAGTGGGACCCCCTCTTTGTTCACCCCGCTGGTAATAGCCCGCACAATTTCTCCATCTGTCCAGGAATCCAATGCTGCAGGTGTAATATTGGGTGCATATATTGTCCCAGGTGTACCCATCTCCTCATTGAATACCTCGCCCCCAGCACCGTGTGTTCCTGCTTTAGCAGGGGCCATAAAAATTGACCAATCACGTTGGCTGTGACAATCTGTACAACCCGCGACATGCTCGGCAAGATATTCACCACGAACCAGTCGTTCAGGTGTGGATATAATATTGATATCACCGGCCCTATCAACCTTGATAGGTAATAGAATGCTACATGATATGAGACTAAGCATGAGCATTAGAATTAAAAGAACTCTCATATGTTTTCCGTTCTTATAGAAGATGATTGTCAGCAAAGGAAAAACACTCATTGCGACCTACAATGAGATGATCCAGCAGTCCCACATCGATAGTTCCAAGAGCCAGCTTCATGTTTTTTGATATCTCTCGATCGTGGTTGTAAGGTGTTGATGATCGTGTAGGGAGGCATTGCACCAGGATCACTGATGTAGCTCCCAGGTCGGTCGCTTTTTGTGTCACCTCCGACATATAAAATGAGGGTGCAGAGATAACCTCTGATCCTAACTCATCCATATTTATCACCTGGTTTTTCCCATCAAGGAGGATAATAAAAACAGCATCCCTGTTACGTTCGCGATGATGCTTATTCAGATATTCGGACACCGCCCTACTGGAGTTAAGACAATTCTTGCCATCAGGTTTGACAAATAGGTTGCGGCTACCCGCACCATGTGTATCTCCGATAAAGTATTTTCCGGAGTGAGCTCGTCTTGAGGAATGTTGCGTATTAGGAGCATCCTGGGGAGATAGGCTGCACGATGACAAACCAGCTACTAATATTATTAGATATCCAAATCTCAAACGATCTCCAATTTGTTTGTAAAGCTTAATGATGATAATATAGATCATCATTAATGATTGTCAACAAAATTGCTTTCTGCGGATTGCGTAGGTTAATATAAATTAATAAGATACAGATGGAGGAATTTGAATGGCTATTTTGATCACTCATTTTCGACTTAATTTTCTTGTGTCCTCAGATGGAATTTATAGTAAACGATGATCCGCGAATGAGAAAAAGTCATTCCCCCCTACAATGAGATGATCTAGAACTTCTACATCTATGGAATTCAGAGCAACCTGGAGTTTTTTGGTGACCGCGCGGTCACTTCCAGAGGGGGTCAGTGAACCTGATGGGTGATTGTGAACCAGAATGACACTGGCCGCATCATAGCTCAAGACCTTCTGGATGACCTCTCTTGGGTAGATAGCCGATGTGGTGAGAGATCCACTAAAAAGCTCTTCCATTTTGATAATCTGATTTTGACCATCCAGGAATATGACCATAAAAACCTCACGATTTCTTTCACGTAAGTTGTGGGTGAGATAATCTTTCACTGTTTTACTGGATCTTAGATAATCTTTGCCCTCTGTTTGCTCAAATAAGTATCTCCGGCCAACTGCATGGGGAAGTTTGAGCACAAAAACGTTGGCATGTCCCATCCCTTTCACATCGAGGAGAACTGAGGTAGGAGCCTCCAATACTCCCGCCAGGCTTCCAAATCTTCTGATGAGTTCCTTGGCCTGGGGCTTCATGTCTTTCCTGGGCGTTGCCAGGGTGAGCAAGAGTTCAAGGACTTCATAGTCATGGAAGGATTCAATCCCGTTTTGGAAGAATCGATCTCTTAATCTTTGTCTATGACCCGAACTGGCTACAGTCTTAGCTTGCATTGCATACTCCTCAATTTGATAATTGGGTATTGGTGCCTGGCGGCACGAGATGATGAATTCGACTGAGTTTGGGTTAGCTGATCAGACTATAAAATAAATATTATTTTGTGAAATCTACTTCTTTTTATTAATAGAAGCTCGCTGGTAATGAACGAGGACGGTCCTATTGATTCTTAAAGTGAAGAGATGCTTTCACAAAATCTTTAAACAGGGGATGCGTTCTAGCTACTCTGGATTTGAACTCAGGGTGAGCTTGAGTTGCAACAAACCAGGGATGATCTGCAATCTCAACCATCTCAACCAGCTCATTATCCGGGGAGGCTCCTGAGATGATCATACCAGCATTTTCCAGTTGATCTCTATAGGCATTGTTTACCTCAAAGCGATGACGGTGACGCTCTGAAACATTTCCTTCACCGTAGGCATGAAAAGATTTGGTCCCGTCCTTCAGGACACAATCATATGCACCTAAACGCATACTGGCACCTTTGTGAGTTACATGATGTTGTGAGAGCATAAGATGAATAACAGGATGGGGAGTAGCTTCTGAAAACTCTTCAGAATCTGCTTCGTTAAGACCCATCACATTCCTAGCGTATTCAATGACCGCTACCTGTAAACCAAGACACAGACCCAGGAATGGAATTTGCTTTTCTCGGGCATATTGAGCAGCCCGTATTTTGCCTTCGATGCCTCGTGATCCAAAACCACCTGGAATCAAAATTCCATGGACATGTCCCAGAACTTTTTCCAAACCGGAATCAGACTCCAGATCTTCGGCATCCACAAATTCAATATTTACCTTACAACGATTATCAACTCCAGCGTGAATAAAGGATTCAATGATGCTCTTATAGGCGTCCACCATGGCAGTATATTTACCGGCTACGGCCACTGTGATTTCATCCTCAGGATTCAATATGTGATGTACAAACTGCTCCCACTTAGTGGTATCAGAGGTCACATTTTCCATGTGGAGTTTTTCCATAACAATACCAGCAAGATGTTCTTTTTGCAGCAAGAGGGGAACTTCATAAATGGATTTGGCATCGAGACCCTGTATGACAGCATTGGGCTTTACATTTGTGAATAAGGCCAATTTCTGTCTCACATCATCTGTTAGTTCATGCTGTGTACGACAGAAAAGGATATCTGGCTGCAAACCGATCTCTCTTAGGCGCATGACTGAATGTTGACTGGGTTTCGTTTTTAATTCCTCACTGGCATCAATGTATGGAATGAGGGTCACATGCAGGATGATGACATTCTCACGACCGCGAGCCTGCTGAAATTGTCGCACTGCCTCAAGAAAGGATAGGCTCTCGATATCACCAACCGTACCACCAATTTCCGTGATAACCACATCTAGGTTGGGATCAATTCGTTCCGGTTTTTTGATTCTTTTAATGATTTCATCAGTTACATGAGGAATGATTTGTACAGTTCCACCCAGGTAATCCCCGCGACGCTCTCTTTCCAGCACTTCATAGTAGATACTACCAGCCGTGCTGTTGTTGGCCTTGGTCATGTCTGCATCAATAAATCGTTCGTAGTGCCCCAAATCTAGATCGGTTTCAGTTCCATCATCCAGGACGAACACTTCACCATGCTGGAAGGGATTCATGGTGCCGGGATCCACATTTAGATAGGGATCTAGTTTCTGGATAGTCACTTTTTTGTTCTTTAACTCCAGCAACATGCCAAGGGAAGCAGCCGCAATACCTTTTCCTAGACCAGAGATGACACCCCCTGTTACAATAATGTGTTTGGCTTGATGCGCTTCCATGGTGTCCTCAAATATTTCTTTTTATTGTCAGTATGTTTTGGGGTGTTCGTTTTGCTGGTGGAGCCAGTGCTGATGTGAGAGTCTTAGGGCTGATATTTTCCACCTTGAAATGCATGGCCTAACGTTTGTGACGCTTCCACCGGTTTAAAACAGAACCTTTAAGGGAGGATGCTTTTAGGAGGTCGGAAATGAGGGGGAATTTTAGGGTCACATGAATGCCAGCTCTCATGTGAAGCAATATAGCAAAAGGTCTCCCAAGGCCAAGCTCTTTCAATTAAAAACAGGGCATATATTGTTGCTCTTCGCACCTATATTATTTGCTAATTCAATTCGAGGGAACTATGGGACATATTGTCACTGAGCATCGAGACTACCGCCTACTTCAACAACGGTTTGACCGTCACATAACAGGTGCTCCTGCATCACCAACCTTTACAAAAATTTTAGAACTATTATTCACGCCTGATGAAGCCAGGCTCGTACGTCGTTTCCCTACGATCCCAACTCGAACCTCCAAGTTGGCTGAAAAACTCCAGATGGATGAAGCAAAGCTGAATGACCTGATTCAGGATTTAGCTCATCGCGGACTGGTGGTGGATATCGAGCGTAAGGGTCATCGTTATGTGGCACTCCCACCTGTGGTCATCGGTTTTTTTGAATACACATTTATGCGGTCTAGACCAGACGCCCCCATGGCAGAAATTGCCCAGCTTTTTGAAAAATATATGCTTGAGAATGATCGCTTTAGTCGGGCCGTTTTTGAGGGACAGACCCAGGTGGGTCGTTCATTACCCCGAGAAGAATCTCTGCCCCAGGGAGATCATATCGAAATCCTGGACTATGATCGGGCATCTCATGTAGTTAAAAACGCCAGCTCTCATGCAGTTTCTCTGTGTGCCTGTCGTCATAAAGCTGAACATTTAGGCAAGGCTTGTGATCATGAGCAAAATAATTGTCTCTCATTTGGTGGGGCAGCAGATGTTCTGGTTCATAATGGTCTGGCGCAACATATTTCCGAGTCTGAATCCATGAGACTTCTGGAAATGAGCAAGGAAGCTGGATTGGCTCAGACTGGAGATAATGTTCAGAACGACCTGAGTTATATCTGTAATTGTTGTGGATGTTGCTGTGGTATGATGGAGGCTATTAAAACCTTTGATATGAATAATGCCATCGTGTCATCCAGTTGGATCCTGGATATCAATGAGGAGACCTGTACGGGATGTGCGAAATGCGAATCTGCCTGCCCGGTGGATGCCATTGAAATGGTGAAATATGAAAAGGATGGTCGTAAAAAACAGAAAGCAGTTCGAGATGAGGAGGTTTGTCTCGGTTGCGGTGTCTGTCCTACTTATTGCACTACGGGCTCAGCCACAATGAAGGCACGCCCGCAAAGAATTTACACACCGGAAAGCAGCTTCGATAAATATGCCGCCATGGCCATTGAGCGAGGCAAGTTGTCAGATCTTATCTTTTATGACTATGATGGATTCAGTCATCGAACCCTTGGTAGGGTCTTAAGTCTGCTCGAAAAAACATCTCCCGTTAAGGCTCTCATGGCCATTGAGCCATTAAAATCAACTTTCCTAAATAAACTGGTGAGTCGTCGGAGTAGATAACTCTCAAAATCTCAAGCAAGACTAAATTATGTACAGAGCTAAAAGTGTAAATCAATATATCCAAAATCAACCCCATTGGGCGAAAGCCCTGTCTAAACTTAGAAAAGCATTATTAGAACTGGGTTTAGAAGAGACCATCAAGTGGGGTGGTCCTGTTTACATGTATGAGAAAAAGAATATTGTCAGTATTGGTGGATATAAATCATTTGTCAGTTTGTGGTACTACCAGGGCGCTCTGTTAAAAGATGAAAAGGGTCTGCTTGTAAATGCTCAGGAGGGTATAACTAAGGCCCAACGCCAGATGCGTTTCCAGCATGCGGATGAAATCAACATAGCTGTGGTGAAGTCCTACACTCTGGAAGCCATTGATAACCAGAAAGCTGGTAAAGAATTAAAAGCAGACACCCAAAAGCCTCTTATTATTCCTGATGAACTCGAAAAAATTTTAAAAACCCAAGCAAAGTTAAGTTCCAGTTTTGATGCATTGAACCTCTCAAAACGGCGGGAATATGCTGACTATATTTCCAATACAAAACGAGCAGAAACAAAACTCAATCGCATTGAAAAAATCACACCCATGATCCTGAATGGTGTGGGTCTATCCGACAAATACCGTAGCTAAAAATCTGAACTCTAAACAGACTTGTATTTCATCTGAATGAGGTGAATATTAAAAGGTGACCGCTGGAGTCATATATTTATTCAAGTTAAGGAGTTAATTATGAGTCAAGCAAATGTTGTTGGTTGGTTTGAAATCTATGTTGAAGATATGGTGAGGGCAGTCCATTTTTATAAGTCAGTGCTCCAGTGCGGGGAATTCGAAGATTTTAGTTTTGCAGATGAAAAACTAATGGGTTTTCCTGGGGTCGAAAATGGTCTCTATGCATCTGGTGCTCTGGTCAAGAGTGATGGATATTCACCGGGAAAGGGTGGAACCATGGTCTACTTTAACTCAGCTGATTGTGCTCAGGAGGAGGGTCGTGTGGTCGCAGCTGGAGGCAAGGTCCTGGTTCCCAAACATGCCATTGGTGAACATGGTTTTGTTGCCATCCTTGAAGATAGTGAAGGTAATTCCATCGGAATCCATTCTAGGCAATAGGAGGCACCATGCAGAAATATAAAACAGAAATAAAATGGGGGCTCATCTTTATGGGTGTGACCCTGGTCTGGATGCTCCTGGAGCGAGTCACTGGTCTACATAGTACTCACATTGAGAAGCACGCGACCTATACGAATGTTTTTGCGCCTATAGCCATAGCTGTTTATGTGTTCGCCTTAAGGGATAAGCGAGCTACCGATTTTAATGGGAAAATGACATACAAGGAGGGTTTCCTTAGCGGTGTAGTTATTTCACTTATCGTTGGAATACTAAGCCCCTTTGGACAACTGATAACTGCATATGTCATAAGCCCACACTATTTTGAAAATGCAATCAGTTATGGTGTCGCGAATGGTCTAACCACACTGGAAGAAGCAGAAGCATATTTTAACCTCAAAAATTACATCATTCAGAGTACGATCTTTGCTCCGGTGATGGGTGTAATCACAAGTGCTATTGTAGCTTTTTTCCTGAAGATCAAGCCAGAGGGTGATGTCTCAGAGTAATCTCAATACATTAGTATGAGTTGTATTAAAAGGTCCCAGGAATATATCCTGGGACCTTTTTAATTCTCATTCTGCTTTTTCTTTCAATCCAGACGATTAGTTTGTCTCAAATTCAAAACAGAGGGGAGACATTATGCCCAGCGATTTTTCACAACAAGCGATGACTATTCTGCGGGATGGTTCAAACTTCCAATGGTATGTCATTCCATTACTGGCGTTTGTATTTTATGTCTATGCTATTGAGATGGAGAAAAAAAATTACGTCGCTGTTCTAGCCGGTTTGGCCTTTTGGGGGATGGACTGGTTCAATGAGATCATGAACTCCGTTATTTTTAAGCTGGCAGGTTGGGCACCACTCTGGTGCGCACCAGGGGATACGGCATACCTCATACTTATCGGGTTGAACATTGAGATCATGTTTATGTTTGCCGTGTCGGGTATTATTTGGACAAAATTCTTACTTCCCAACAAAGAGGATAAGATTCTCGGCGTACCGAATAGATGGTTCATAGCGATAGCTGGCTCCATTTTTTGCGTGTTTATCGAGATACTGCTCAATGCTGTTGATGCCCTCACCTGGGATTGGGCTTACTGGGATGCAAATACTCCATGGCTTATATTCCTGTTTGGATACCTCACCTTTTTTGTGGTTGCTTTCTGGGTCTATGATATGCCTACCATGAAACAAAAGCTGATCACCGTTGGGACCATCTGGGGTGTTGATGTACTTGCTGTATTGATTTTTGGCTTTGGGTTGGGCTGGTTATAAAAAAATGTAAACTGCACATCCTGTTCTGTACGAATGTCTTCCATTAAAGAATTGAGGAGAATCAAAAGCATGAGATTTTTGTGTCATATTCCCATTATCGCTCTATTGATGATCGGATCATCTCCGGAGTTAGTGGCTCAGGATTGGGCAAATCTGAAGCGCTTCCAGAAGGAAAACCAACAACTGAGCCCCCCCACGGCAGGAGAATCTCGGGTGGTGCTTATGGGGAACTCCATTACAGAGGGCTGGCCCAAATTTTATCCTGAATTCTTTGAATCTTCAAAATATATCGCTAGAGGGATCAGCGGACAAACCACACCGCAAATGCTACTGCGCTTCAGGCAGGATGTCATCGATCTTAAACCTGATGTGGTGGTCATTCTGGCAGGGACAAATGATATTGCAGGGAATACTGGGCCCATGTCGCTGGATGAGATCCATGGTTATATCGTTTCTATGTGTGAATTAGCCCTTGCCAACCATATACATGTTGTGCTGTCATCTGTGTTGCCGGCTTATGAGTATCCCTGGAAGAAAGAGATTCAGCCAGCAGAGAAAATCGTGGAGCTGAACAAAATGTTGCAAGGTTATGCCGAAGCAAATGGGATCACTTATCTGGATTATTTTGCTCCCATGGCAGACAGTAAAAATGGTCTAAAGCAAAAGTACACCTATGATGGAGTGCATCCCAATAAGACCGGCTATATCAAAATGTCTAAACTGCTTAAGCATGCACTCAAGGAACTAAGCAAAGGATCCTGAGTATAGGCAATAGTATGGGTGGTTGAAGCGACGTCGCTTCTCCGTCATGATCAGGAAGTCCTGAGATCTTCCTCCAAATTTGAACCATTTGGGGTCTGCTAAATGGTTTTTGGGCAATGTAAATAGGCTATATCCCTTATCTGTCGCCATTCAAATCAAAAAACACCGATTTGCTCTCATTTTCAGATATGGTTAGTTGCAGGGGTGAACGCGTTTATACTAAACGAAATGAAAATAACAACATACTAAATATTAATTGGATCAAACTAACACGATGAATGCTTTCGCTCAACTCGGCCTATATGATGACATTGTCCAGGCTATTCAAAAACTGGGTTTTGAAAACCCAACCCCTATTCAGGAAAAGACAATACCACACCTGTTAACCTCAACTCAGGATCTAGTTGCCTTTGCTCAAACGGGGACAGGGAAAACCGGTGCTTTTGGTTTACCTGCTGTACACCTCACCAAACCTGAAGATAAAAGAACACAGACACTCATCCTTTGTCCCACCAGGGAACTCTGTATCCAGATTTCAAAGGATTTGAATAATTTCGCAAAGAACATCAAAGAAATCGGTGTTGTCCCAGTTTATGGCGGCGCCCCGATTGACACTCAAATTAGAGCACTGAGAAAAGCTGCTCAAATCGTGGTTGCCACACCTGGTCGAGCCAAAGATTTAATAAAACGAAAAAGACTGCTTCTGGGAAATGTAGAGCGGGTCGTTTTGGATGAAGCTGACGAAATGCTTAACATGGGTTTTAAGGAAGATCTTGACGCTATCCTTGCACAGACTTCTTCAACTAAACAGACACTCCTTTTCTCGGCAACGATGTCAAAAGAAGTGCAGCGGATGACCAAGACTTACATGAACAACCCCATTGAAATCGCTGCCACTAAGATGAATACGGGTGCTGCTAACGTCAGGCATATTTATTATATGGTTCAGGCTAAGAATAGATATGAAGTTCTAAAGCGAATCGCCGATTCAAATCCAAACATTTATGGTCTGGTTTTTTGTCGAACAAGACAGGAGACCAAAGATGTTGCACACAAATTTATGCATGACGGATACAATGCTGATGCGCTCCATGGTGAACTATCTCAGGCACAGCGCGATGAAGTGATGAAAAGGTTTAGATCAAAAAAGTTACAGATTCTGGTAGCAACTGATGTGGCTGCACGAGGACTGGATATTAACGATCTAACGCATGTGGTCAACTACAACCTCCCCGATGATTCAGAAGTCTATATACATCGAAGCGGTAGAACCGGAAGAGCTGGGAAAAGTGGTATCTCCATTGCCATCATTCACACCCGTGAGTTTGGAAAAATTAGATCAATAGAAAATAAGTTCAAACTAAAATTCAACAAAGAACTTGTCCCCACAGGTCAAGATATTTGTTCCAAGCAGCTATACTCTCTCATTGATAAAATCGAAAAAGTTGAAGTTGATGATAAGCAAATCGGTCCCTTCATGCCAGCCATCTATGAAAAGCTGGAATGGTTGAGTCGGGAAGAACTTATTAAGCATTTTGTGTCAGCCGAATTCAATCGTTTCCTGGCCTACTACAAGCATGCTACTGATATCAATGTTTCAGCAAATGACAAACCAGAACGTGGAGAACGCCCAGGCCGACGAGATAGAAACAAACGGGGTGATAGAGGTGATAGGGTGGATAGCCGGCGAGAGCAAGGTCCCCACCATAAAACTTTCACCAGATTGTTTATTAACTTGGGAATGAAAAACGATTTAACTCCAACACGCTTGATTGGTTTAATTAATAAAACTCTAAATTCTAATGATGCTGATGTGGGTGCCATAGAAATTATGAAAAAATTTGCCTTCTTCGATATTGAACAAGGCGTGGTGAATAAGCTCGTAGACAAATTGCATGGCCAGGAACATGAAGGCGTCAAAGTTCAGCTGGAAATTTCCACAGACAAGCCAACTCCTTTACCAACGAAGAAGAAAAAATTCTCCAAACAAAAAGAATATGGAATGAGTCAGAGTGGTAGACGTGGCGGCCGAAGTAAAAAGAGCGGCATTAGCCCGCGACGAAGTCGTAAGAAGTGATAGCCTAGTATGACCTTTCAACAGTTAGGGGTTATTGACCCAATCCTCAGGGCATTGAGTGCCGAAGGCTATACCAATCCAACTCCCATTCAGGAACAATCCATTCCTATTCTATTACGGGGCAAAGATCTGCTTGGATGCGCTCAGACGGGCACAGGAAAAACGGCCGCTTTTGCCATACCCATTCTCCAACATCTTTATCTCAAACATCAGAATAAGCAGAACCATCGAGGCCATCGGAAGATTAAAGCTCTCATAGTTACCCCCACTCGGGAACTTGCTATCCAGATAGGAGAGAGTTTTAGTGTATATGGGGAGCATACCGGCATTAAAAACACCGTCATATTTGGTGGTGTAAAACAGGGAGCACAGACCAGAATTCTTGAGCGGGGTGTTGATGTACTCGTTGCAACCCCAGGGCGTCTCCTTGATCTAATTGGACAGGGATTTATCAGTTTGAAGGATGTTGAATATTCAGTCCTGGACGAGGCAGACAGGATGTTGGATATGGGTTTTATCCATGATATTCGCAAGCTCATAGCCTTATTGCCAACCAAGCGCCAATCCTTGTTTTTCTCTGCAACCATGCCCCCAGATATTGTTGCCCTTTCTCGAAAAATTCTGGGCAATCCTGAAAAGGTGTCTGTGACACCAGATCAGACCACGGCCGAGAAAGTGGAACAAGCCGTTTACTTTGTCAGCAAGCCTGGCAAAACAAAACTTCTCATTCACCTGCTAAACACGATGCCCATGGAATCAGTCCTTGTTTTTTCCCGGACTAAACATGGTGCGAATAAAATAGTCAAGTTATTGGATCGAGCAGGTATTGCAGCTGAAGCGATTCACAGCAATAAATCACAAACAGCACGCCAGCGGGCATTGGGAAATTTTAAGAGTGGCGAGACCAAAGTACTTGTTGCAACAGACATTGCCGCACGGGGTATTGATGTTGAGGAATTGTCCCACGTAGTAAACTATGACTTACCCAATATATCCGAGACCTATGTGCACCGAATTGGTAGAACAGGGAGAGCTGGGGCCAGCGGTATCGCCCTTTCTTTTTGTGATGAGGAAGAGAAAGCCTATCTCCGCGATATTGAAAAATTGATAAAGCAAAAAATCAAAACTATTTCTGAACATCCCTTTTTGAATTATAAACCTGAGGTGGCAGCTAAAGATGCTGCAGTGCCATATGGTTTGCGGAAAAAATCGAGACCTGCGAATTCAGGTGGGGGCGGAAGTCGCCCCAAACGCCGAAGACCCTCTGGGCGAAAATCACCGAAGTAAACGCTCAATCATTACCGCACATATTTTATTTCTAATTTCTCCTTTAGTGATATAGTTTCGGTAATGAGAATATGGTCCCTCCATCCCAAATATCTAGATAGCAAAGGGTTGGTCGCATTATGGCGAGAAACTTTGCTGGCAAAACATGTTCTGGAGGGCACGACCAAAGGTTACCGAAATCACCCTCAGCTCCAACGATTTAAAGCAACACAGCATCCTGTAAACCACATTAACTCCTACCTTTTGGCTGTTCTGGAAGAAGCAAAACAACGAAAGTACCAGTTTGATGAGAGCAAGATAGGATTGTATATGGATGTAAAATATATACCTGTGACAACAGGACAGGTAGTCTATGAGAAAAATCATCTCTTAGAAAAATTAAGGATCAGGGATCTGGCAAAATATCATATGCTTAACGAGACTAGGGATATAGTACTCCATCCTCTATTCAATCTCATCGAAGGGGATGTGGAAGTGTGGGAAATACAATAAAATATCGCCCCATAGAGTAGGACAGGGAAATGCTCTGAAAGGTATAGTCGATATGTTTCTGGTATTTCAAGCTTTCGAAACTTGATTTAGGGTTAGATTAGCCGGCATAAATATCAACACCATTATAAAGGAATAAAAAATATGGCAACAATATCATTACGCGGTAATCCAGTTCACACCATTGGTGAGTTACCGGCAGTGGGATCGAAGGCAGCAGATTTTGAACTGGTCGCTAAGGATCTCTCCAGAGTAAGCCTGGCTGATTATAAAGGACAGCGCCTTGTGCTAAATGTATTTCCCAGTCTTGATACAGGAACATGCGCGGCTTCTGTTCGATATTTTAATGAGTTAGCTGGCAAACTTCCTGATACAAAAGTTCTCTGTATCTCTAGAGACACCCCCTTTGCCCAATCTAGGTTTTGTGGTGCAGAAGGCCTGGAAAATGTGATCACCCTCTCCGATTTTGAAACAGGACAGTTTGGAAAAGATTACGGATTACAAGTTGTTGACGGACCCATGAAAGGGTTTCTGTCAAGAGTTGTGATTCTGGTTGATAGTGAAGGAACAGTTTCCTACACCCAGCAGGTTCCTGTCATATCTGACGAACCAAATTATGACGAGGTTGTCTCCAAACTGGGATAAAACTATTCATAAAATGGCCAACATTTAATCGCCTCACTATTACCATGAAGTACACGGGAAATAGTGAGGCGGTTTCTTTTAATGAACTAAACATTAAACTATTGAGACTTGTATGATGATATCAAGAAGTTTTATTAAAGATAGTGTTTTAATTATTTCAGTTACTACACTGTTTCTCTCTTCGAGCTTTTGTGGAACATGGTCTGGAGATACTTTAAGAGTAAATCCTATCACCTTTGAGGATCCAAGTCCCGTAGGCTGGGGCGCTCAATATAAGACGATGGTCAACTTCCCTGATGGCAATACGGAATGGTCTCAAATCCTAATGGTCCAAACCTTAAAGTGTGATTCTGCTACTGCAGGAGACAAGTATCCCTGTGGTGAATGGGATTATATATGGAACACATTTATCAAAGTGCCACAAGAGGATAGCCTGGAAATATTTACTCTGGCTAGTTTCGTAACACCTTATGGGAAAAGACTTGAACTCGGTGGGGAGATTGGCTGGGAGTGGGTATATGAAATTTCTGAGTATGCTCCGCTACTGAGGGGTTCTCGTGAATTGATATCTGGCAATAATCAGGAATTGTTGAATTTGGAATTCGTGTTTATTAAAGGAGTGCCTGCGAGAAAAGTAATATCTGTGGAAAATATTTACCCTTACGGGCATTATAAGTATGAATACCTGGCATCAGATAGTTTACTAAAGGAGAAACAAATAGTTTTGTCACAGGAAGCAGAAGCTTTCAGTCTAAAAGCCACCATTTCTGGTCACGGACATGAGGGACCTTATAATTGTTGTGAATGGGATAGTAAAACACATACCTACCGATTGAATGGTTGGGAAACCTACAGATGGAATGTGTGGAAAGATTGTGGTAATAATCCAATCTATCCCCAGGGGGGGACCTGGCCTTTTGACAGAGCAGGATGGTGTCCAGGAACAAAAGTTGATGAGTATGAATTTGAGCTAACTCCGAAGGTTGCATCTGGAGATACAATTACATTAGACTATAGTATTGAGCCCTTTGCGGATAATGGTGAGAAGGATGGGACACTGAGAATGAGTCACCAGCTGTTTAGCTATGGACCACCAAACTTTAAGTATGATGCTGCACTGGTAGATATAATTGTTCCCAGTACTAGTGATAGATATAGTCGGGTCAATCCTGGCAGTGGGAATTCAGTGATAGTTATACAGAACCGAGGTAAGTATCCACTAAAAGAACTATTGATCAAATACGGGGTGAAGGGACAACGTAAGAAGAAGTATACGTGGAAAGGAAATTTAGAGTTTCTTGAGAGTGAGAAAGTAACGTTGCCGGCATTGAGCTGGAAGAAAATGCGCGTGTCAGGAGTTTATGAAGTTGAAGTTGAACTCCCAAAACATATGACTGATGATTACCCGGGAAATAATGTTTTAACATCCAATTATGAAAAACCTCAAAGTCTTCCTAAACAATTCATCCTTTCAATTCAAACCAACAATCTAGGCCGTGCTATTGAAAATGAGTTTTACATAAGTGATGTTAATGGGATGGTATGGTATGATAAAGGTGAGTTCAAAGATAGTACGAATTATCGGATAGCTATCGATCTGTCAAAAGGGAGTTATCAATTTAAATTTAAAGATGATATGGAGGACGGAATCTCTCGCCATTGGTGGAACAGGAATGCTGCACCTGAGCAGGTTGGCATCAATGGGTTGGTACAGATTGAATCTACAGGTGGTGATACGCTTGTGACATTCCACGCAGATTTTGGCCAGGAATTGCTACTTAATTTTATTGTGGAGTAAGGGAACGAAATAGAGGTTCACTCTCAATGATTTTATCAGTAGCACCAAGACGTTCGTTAACGAAGGTATCAATTAACTGGGAAAGTTCAGAGATGGTATCCTCGGACATTGCCAAAAACTTTGTGAGATCATCAACTTCATTGACAACTGTTGAGAGTCCTTCTTCAACCAGATCAATAGCCTCTGCAAGAATATCATAATTGGGTCCATGGGAGCAGGGAACATTATATATGGCAGCTTCTGTTACAGAGTGAACACCCGCCCCAAATCCAGCTCCAATAAACGCCAGATCAGCATATTTATACAAGTCTGCTAACTGACCAACACTGTCCCAAATTATCACAGATTCATTTTTAAATTGCTCAATTTCACTTTTCCGGATTGATTTAACCTTTTGCCGATAAAGTTCAGTTTCCCATGGAATGAGATCTCTCTCTGCTGTCTCGTGGGGTACGACTATATGCATGAAAGCCTTGTCGGTTGGGACTTGAGCAATTGCATCCGTGATAATTCCTAGATCACTATCCCCTACAGACCCATACACAACGACCCGCCGGTCAGCAATTAACTGTTTAGTTATCAACATTTCGGCATTATTTCTTGAGCGTTCGTGCACTTGATCGAATCGTGAGTCACCTACCACATCTATTTGTCCAGCATATATCTTTTCCAACATTGACTTGAGAGAGCTAGAACCAGTGTATATGTGATCGATTTGATTAAAAACCAAGGCGTTGATCCCACGCAAACCTGGGATTAGTCGTTTGGAATTCTGATAGAGATTGGCATTGATAAGAATATTTCTGATCTGGTTATTGTGAAGTGAACGCTGAAGATTTGGCCATATATCGTGCCTGGTGTTAATAAATAGATCTGGTTTTAGAAGTGTAGCGAAACGATTCACACGTGTATATAGGTCCCAGGGGAGAAAGCTCACTCCGTGGAAGATTTTATCGTGAGAGGCTTTATAGAAAATAGTAGCAGAGGTGAAGGTCTGATAGATGTAAACATCCAGTTCAGAGAGTCTGTTTAAGATGGGACGCATCTGTTCAAACTCACCAGCAGAGGCAGCATGAGTCCAGATAACCGGTTTTGGATCAGATTTAACTTTATCTTTAAAAGTTAAAACTCTTGAAGTTATATCTCTTTGTCCTGACAAACTCCCGGCAAGCTTATCATTGAAGTAAGCGATAACCCATACAAAAGGTAAAGCTATATAAAGAAGAATGTTGTAAAAAAAATAGAAAATCGTTTTCATTGTTGAGATGCTATAATGAGATCAGCAAATTCTCGGAAGGCACCATCACCACCAGCACGGCTTAATAAAATATCTGGTTTGAGGATATGGAATGCTGGCGTGCTAGAAGGTGCAGCGGTGAGACCTGCTACCTGCATAACAGTATAGTCATTTAAATCATCGCCGATATAAGCTACTTCAGAGGGGTCCAGCTTGTATTTTTCCATGAGTGACTCCAAAACCTCAAGCTTGTCATGAATCCCGAGAAAAACATCCTCGATTTTTAGTTTCTCTGCCCTGCGGGCAACAGGTTGAGAATTTTCTCCAGTGATGATGGCTGTTCGGATGTTAGCCTTTGATAATAGAGCGGTCCCCATGCCATCATAATAGCTAAAAGCTTTCAGGTGTTCTCCGTCTGCTGTGTAATAAATTTTTGCATCGGTCCAAACACCATCTATATCAGTTACTACCAACTTGATCTTTTGAGCTTTGGCTTGAAGTTGTTCAGATATCATTTGAACTCCAGTTTACCAGTTGATGTCTTCATCCTTGAGTACAACATCAGCAGCGATGTCTTTGATAACCATTTTTCCTAAGAGCTCATCCATTCGAGCTGGTGATATGCCTGTGCCTGGCCCCTTCGTTGTGAGCATGTCTCTTGTAAGCACTGTACCAGAGGAAATGTTTACCTGGGAGACAATGCTTTTTGCTAATTTCTTGAATATGGGAGCTTCAGAATCCTGGACTTGCTTGGCTGAACCGCCCATGGCTGCTTCAATATGGCGGATATCCCGAACCAGTTTAGAAAATCCACCTGGCTCTAGAGAGGCAGCATGATCACCACCCTTCATGGTACGATCAAGAGTAAAATGTCGTTCCACAATTTTAGCACCAAGAGCCACAGCTGCTTCAGTAATGGCAATTCCTAATTCGTGGCCAGAATAACCAATCACTGCATCAGGAAATCTTTGTTTAAAAGTATCAATCACGCCGAGATTGACCTCTTCAAATACAGAAGGATAAGTAGATGTACACTGGAGAACGCATAACGGTACATCATATGGTTTGATGGCCCTTACAGCTGTTTCTACCATTTCCATGTTAGCCATGCCAGTAGAAAGAATCATGGGTTTATTCTTTTTTGCTGTATGTACAAGCAAAGGTATGTTGGTCAAATCTGCTGAAGCCATTTTGAAAAATGGTACGCCTAAAGCATCAAGAAAATCGATACTTTCCTCATCCCACCCAGAAGCAATAAAATCAACCTTGTGTTCCGTGGCAAAACTCAAGAGTTCCTGATAATTATCCTCAGAAAGCTCCAGAGCTTTTTTATGCTCACCATAGGTTTTGCCAAATGAATTACGATTGTCATAAGGCATCTCAAGACCTTCATGGGTCAGGATGCGCTTGATACTGCGCTTTTGAAATTTAACTGCGTTGGCTCCTGCATCAGCCGCTTCCTGAATCAGCTTTTTTGCAATTTCTACCTCACCCTGGTGGTTGATACCAATTTCAGCGATGATATAGGTTGGTTCACAATTACCTACTTGATGTGAACCCAGTTGTAGAGTTGGCAAAGCAACCTCCAATATTTTAGTGAAACGATCTATCTTTCTAAGTTTTCAGCTATCTCTTCCAGCAAGTTAAAATCACTCGGTATGTCTATTTCAGGGCTGAATTCTTCAGGGAAAATGGTATATCCTATTTTCCCTCCAAGTCTATTCCCCGTGCGGTTAAAATGGTCTAATGAGAAAACATATACGGAACCATTTTCAACATATCTGATATCAGCTTCTGTCATGTCTTGCCGTCTCGGCCGATTCATAAAATCATACTCGGCCCGTGCTTCTAACCCTTCAACTTTCCAGAAGAACCGATGGGTGGGAGAGATGCTGAGTAATGAATCAAAACCTTCTGATTGAAATATTTCCAGTGCTTTGTCCAGAGAACCCTTTGGCCGCAATGGACTAGTAGCCTGAAGTAAGATGATGGTTGTTGGGTTTAAATTCTGTGCTTGCCACCACTCAATTGCATGAGAAATTGCGGATTCAGTAGTAGCTGTATCACCAGCAATATCCGCTGGTCTCGGGATAACCTCAGCTCCATCACTCCTGGAAATGTTCGCGATCTGCTCATCATCTGTAGAAACAAATACACGGTCAACCCGCATGGATTCCAGCGCATACTTAATAGAGTGACTTATCAAGGGTTGCCCCAGAAACGGTGCAATGTTTTTGTGTGGAACACCTTTGGAGCCCCCGCGAGCTGGAATTATGCAAAAAATTGACATCCTGCAATATATATGGAGAGATGCCCATCACAGCCCACAATTTTATCTACTTACCTTCTGAGTCAGATATGATCAGATTGGCATGAATCAGCACGTGCCCAATTCAGTCACCCGGTTTATGTTCAAGCCTATGAACAAAAAAGTTTATCTCATCCTCGCATTTGGACTTTTGGGTGTCAGCTTTGGAGGTCCGCTTGCTCGTTTTCTTCCGGAGATGGCGGCACTCACAATCGCATTTTGGCGCATGGCTGGTGCTTCCACGATGCTATGGACCCATGGCATTGTCCAGCACCAGAAACCTCTCAAGACAGGTAAATTCCTTCCAATCATCATCGCAGGTATATTTCTAGCCTTACACTTCGCATTTTTTTATTCAGCCATTAAAATGACTTCCATCGCGAATGCTACTCTTTTCGCGACCATGGCTCCAATCTTTACGCTTATTTATGAACGGTTCGTCCTCAAGCACAAATTGCCTTGGGCGGCATTACTGGGGTTGTGGATTGCCATTTTTGGGGCATTCATTGTTCAAGGTTCCGGGTTTGATTGGGGAACAGACGCAACGACAGGAAATTTCTATGCTTTAGCCAGCTCAGCTTTCATGTCCGTTGTACTTCTTATTGGTCAACATGTACGCAGGGATATTAGCAATATCATGTACACACGTTGGCTTTACTTGTTTGCTGCCTTGACTCTGTTAGGAATAACTCTGGGATTCGGTATTGATATGAAATTTCTATCAGGCGATGTTAAGTGGCTGCTAGGTCTGGTCATATTGCCCACCCTGATTGGGCATAACAGTATGAACTATGCTGTCAAGTATATACGACCCACAATTGTTGGAGCTATGCCCTTCGGAGAACCAATATTAGCCTCGATTCTGGCCTGGTCATTTTTTGGTGAGATTGTATCCTGGAATGTGATTGTAGGAGGTGTAATTACTATTTCAGGTCTGGTACTGCTGACATTGAAACGAGGACATTAGACTGCCAGGAGTTTAATTTTCCCTTGCCGGATAAGAGACTCAACAAATTCCTTTTCTCCACTCACATCATGTTTTCCAGCTTTGCGAATGATTCCCTTCTCTTTTAGCCAGCGCTTAAGAGGGCTGTCAAAATAATGAGCAGTTGAACCGACAAAAAAATCGAACCCATGCAACGTCACATCAAGACCCAATAGATAACAGAAATAAATGGCAAAGAATCCAGTCGTGGGACGATCAAGACCACAGCTAGATTCCATCTCAGACATGATCTCAAGAGGTAAGAGTTCATATTTATTTGTCCCAAGTCGTTTTTCTATGCGTGGATGTATGGCATCACCTTTTCGCTTTAAAACTACAGGTGGAATCATTACCAAAATATTTTCAGGGATATCAGTTCGACGCTTTAAACCCTGGTTGGCTCCATTGATCCAGATATCCGTTCGAGACCCGACATGGGTTTCAAGGTTGTGAGTAACGTAATTGTTGATGCGAATGATCTGATCAAAGTTATCAATCTCTTTACCCAACTCGTGTTCTGCTGCACTAGGACCGTTCCCAATAATGAGGATAGAAGCATCTTTTAATTTCTGAAAGGAGGAGGAGAGATCCTGTAAGGTAAAGTTTGTCATGACTCAATCTGCTCTGTAGATGGATCCATCATCCAGGGCGACATTCCATTCCTTGATGGGAGTGCGCCAATCCTTGCCATACTTTACTTCAATAAATTCTTCTGCTTTGGCTGGAACTGGAACATCGCCACCATAAAAATTAATACTGTTAATTGTATCAAAGAATTCTTTGCGGTGGTAGGCATTTCGGTCCCAAACCACATATTTGTAGACAATCTCATCCTTACCAGGAAGTGTCCCTTCGTAGTAAACAAAAAGATCGAGACACAAATCCTCTTTGAAAAACAAATATTTCCGTGGAAATATTTTTAACACTCTATAATTTCCCAAATGCCAGATTTTGGAAGTCTTGGGAAAGGATCGTACACTTACATAGAAGTGACGACGCAACTTTCGAATAAGTTGTTTCATTTGGGCTTCAGATTCGTATTTCATTCCAAAGTCAAGATCATGATCCCAAGGGATTAACTTTTGATCTCTCAGAGCACCAAGAAGCGTCCCTCCTTCAATCCAGAAATCGATGCCGATTTCATTCATAACCCTAACGTTTTCATGCATGAACCTAACTGCAATTTTTTCAGATTCTGAATCAAACTGCACCTGATGCTTCTGATAAAAACCGGACATTAACTCATTACGATATTTTTCCACAAATTGATTATAATTGCTGGGTACACTGAGAGAATGATCATCCAATTTGAAGGTATGTAATGAGTGCTCATTTAGTTCCTCAATCGGAAAAAATGTATCATGCCCTCCCAAAAATGCGATATAGCCACTTTCCGTAGTCTTGAGAGGGGTGATGCTGATAAAGGTTGTTTCTTTTTTGAGGGGGCTTGGTTTATAGCGCAGTTTATAGTAAAGATTGCCATGATTGAATTTCGGTTTCAAAATAATTCCTGAGAAGAGGAGTTTGAACGCCAGGATTATCAAACTCAGGAACGATGTGGGGAATAAGTATACTCGTAAGTTGTGGGTGTACTTATATAGATCTTCTTCAACGAGTCCAACCAGTGACTCCGCCCCGATTGTGTATCTTATATTTGAGAGACGGAGAATCTTAAGCGCTGTAAAAAAGAAATTGTTCACGCCTTTCCCAGTTCGCTATTTGCTTTCTCAAGATCTTCAGTGAAATCAACTTCAATGCAAAGCACATCTGATACATCTACAGGGAAAATTTTTAATCCCTTCTCAATAGCGAATTCAATCCCGCGTTCAAAATAGTCATTATCATCGCACTGTTCCAGCATCTCAATGAAGAGTGGAATATCACTTGATATGATTTTGTTAATGCCCACGGACTCGCCCAGGGCATTCTTTACCGTTTTGGAGACCTCATTAATGGAACCATCATGGAACAGTGTATACTTTACTTCTTCATCGGCCACAGAAGCCGTGTTTACTGCCATGCATGAAGTTTTTGATTCTACAATTCTGTTCAAAACTTCTGGGTCGAAAACCACATCACCATTGAGCCAGATAACATCATCGGCTCTGACTTTGCGCATGGCCTTTAGCAAGCTTTTTGAGGTATTGGTTCTATCATAGATGTTGTTAAAAACATAGGTTAGTTCAGAGAACTCTTCCATGATAAGATCCTTTTTAAACCCAATCACAACGAAAATATCGTCAACTGACACGATTTGTTTCAGATATTCGACCTGTCTGCTCATAATCATTTCCCCTGTAGAAAGTTGGGTCAGGGGTTTTGGACGGGGATTCCCCAGTCGGGATCCTATACCAGCTGCTAGAATTATCGCTCTCACATCGCACCTTTATTTTTCATAAACCTAAAATCTCAATACTCGTTAAAATTGAAGACCTGGATATAAGTTCAGGACTTGATTATATAGTTAGGCAAATTGTAAAGGCAAGGATTCACTGGCACTTAGTGTGTCACTTGTAGGACCGATCCATCCTTTAAAAATTGCCCAATCATGGTGCTAATCCGACTCGATGAATTGCCATCAGCCTTCCAACAACTTTGTTCAGCCCAATATTTTCGCTGTTCAGCAAACTGCTGTGGGTTGGTGAGAGCATCCCGAATTGCTGTTTCTAACTCAGAGGAAGTTGCAGTATGTCCCATAATCCAATCTTCATCAATATAGGGAATTTTAAAAGGTCTCGCAGAACGATCTGTCTGCTGCTCTTTAGCCAGAATATCCTTGGAAACCCAGGTTCCAGATTTCCGGCTTTCCACTTCAGGAAAACATCCTGGGTAGGCTGGTAGAATGAGTTGGACAACAGGCTTATTTATAATAGAAGCCTCTGCCAATACTGAAGAAATATCACTAATGACGACATCTGCGAGATGCAGGAACTGATTTATGTTTCCGTCACCAGGTTTAACCGCTCCATAATTTTTTGCCAGAGGGTAATCAGCAGAATGAGGAACGATGAGCAGGTTTTCAAGCGATGTGAGGTGTTTAGCGTTATGAATACCAGAGTGCTTGTTCTGCTTGCCACCCCAGGAAGGGGCAAAAAGAATGACGGGCTTCTCAGGATTTAAACCATATTTCAAACATAATTGGCTTCGGTCAATTTCTGAATTTACAAGTTCATCCACCTTAGGATATCCTCCGAGGAGGCCACGTTCAAATTGCGGGTTGATGGCTTCCATCTTGCGCTTAAACACTTCTCCGGGATAAAAAAGCAGGGCCGCCCGCTGAAAGAAATCATATTTGTAGGTGTAGTATTTCATAGGGCTCAAACCATGTTCTATATAGAAAAACTCTCCCTTCCAACCACATTTTTCGAGGCGGACGAGAGGTTTGTCATAGGCGATGACGATCTGTTTGGAGAGGGTTTTTCTAAGCCGTCTGTTTCGGAGACAATTGCGATGTACCTTTTCCAGCCTGACTTGCCAGCCCAGAGTTTTCATGTGGGAAAAGAGGGGTAGTAAACTGGCGTATCCCTTGGTCGTGGAATAGACTAAATCGAGGGTAGGTGTCATAAGGAAGCTTTTTGCTTATTTAATTCTCAACTGTGTCGAGGTATTTCTCGATAATATCTAGATCGATTTGTCTGGTCACCTTCATAGTTTCTGGAGCGCCTTCAATGAAACCCAGACGGGCTTGGGCGTTACTTTGTTTTACAAGACCCATTTCATCTGTGTCAATCTTCCCTGAAGCATGAGCAGATCTCAGAATATCTATATGGAAGCATTGGGGGGTTTGGATAATCCTCAGGTTGTCGCGTTGGAGGTTTTTGAATCCCGTATCCTCTAGCTGAATCATAGAATCAACCGGTTTTAATGCAGGGGCAACACCATCATATGTTTCCAGGCTGGCGAGGCATCTATCGATGACCCGAGAAGGAATCAGAGGCCGGGCAGCATCATGAACTAAAATAACATGCGTATCTGGTGAGCAGGCTTGTAACCCATTAAAGACGGAATCTTGTCTGGTCTCGCCACCTTTCACAACTTTGCACTCTGGATGTTGATTGCTGACATGCTCAAGAAAATTCTCTGATGTGACTATAATGACTTCATCAATTTCTGGGTGACTTCTGAAAGACTGAACCGAATAGGCTAAGATTTCAACACCTTTCAATTTCAGATATTGCTTAGGTGTTTCACTAGCCAACCTGCTGCCACTTCCAGCAGCAACGATAATGGCTGTATTGTTTGTTTTAGTCATATCGTTCAACATAGCCAATAATCACTGAAATTACAATTTTACGATTGGCATTCATATCCTCTAATAGAAAAAAATACAGTTAGTAAATAAAACTAACAAACACCAACATGCATGTATTGATAATATTGCATTTATGGAAAAGAGTTCATGCAATAAATGGTTGTAAATTGCATTTCCAACAAGCATAATGACGCCATGAATAAAAAGAATATTTTTAATCCGCCAACGGCTGTCGAAAACCACTTCCTTAATCTTTCAAAGCTTAATTTTTGTTATGATCCAGATGAAAAAATTCCTGTCATCCAGGTAAATAACTTTCCCAGTCTCGGTCAGCTGACTGCCCTGAGATTTTTGGAGTGGGTTCAGAGCAATCCTGAAGGTGTTGTCTCGCTACCTACAGGTAAAACACCAGAATATTTCATCCGCTATGCTGAACATTACCTGAAGCATTGGGAAGACAAAACAACCAGTGCCTTTCTGGAAGAAGTGGGATTTGATCATTCACGCAAACCAGATTTACAGAATCTGCAGTTCGTTCAAATAGATGAGTTTTTCCCCATTTCTCCTACTCAGCACAACAGCTTCTTTGACTATGTGATGAAATATTACATCAATGGATTTGGTATTAGCGCTGAACGTGCCCAACTCATAGATGCCACGCAGATCATCTTGCCCCAGGGGAAGACCTACAACGAAATATTCCCAGATGATGTGGTGGATCTCAGCTTGAGGTTCCGCCAACCAAAGACAACCAAAGGCCGTCTTCAAAAAGAAGCCATTGAACGGGTTGATGAATTTTGCACAGACTATGAAAGACGCATTCGTGAGAAAGACGGCATTGGATTCTTCCTGGGTGGGATTGGTCCCGATGGCCACATCGCCTTCAATGTTCGGGGATCTGATTATTACTCGACGACCCGTCTGACACCAACAAATTTTGAAACACAAGCTGCGGCAGCTGGCGATTTAGGTGGCATTGAAGTTTCTCAGAAACGCCTGGTAATCACTATAGGCCTCCAAACCATTACCCACAATCCTGATGCAACCTGCTTGATTTTTGCCGCTGGAGAAGCAAAAGCTAAAATTGTAGCGGGATCTGTCCAGGAACCAGCCAACAATACTTATCCGGCTGGCGCCCTGCACAACATGCGAAATGCTCGCTTTTATATCACTTCAGGAGCTGCAGTGTTTCTTGACAGAAGGCAAGCCCACGAAATAGAAAGATCTGCCGAAATATCCGAAGAGCTTATCGACCAGCACCTCATCACGCTTTCCATGCGTTCACGAACACCCATTCAAGATATTACTGAGGGCCAGGTTGCAGAAAAGCAGGTCCCTGCAATCGCTCTTAAGAAGAGCAGTGCAGAGCTTCCAGAGATCAAGGAAAGGATCTTCCAGGATTTGGCGGGGAAGCTAAATCGAGGGCTGACGCCTGTTGAAGACGATGTGTTTTTTCACACTGCTCCTCACCACGATGACATTATGCTGGGTTATCTCGCTCATATTGTTCATCTCGTGCGAACTCCTCGAAACGAACATCATTTTGCATACATGACCAGCGGTTTTAACGCTGTGACCAATGAATTTGTCAAAGATCAAATTCTCAATGCCTTGGAGCATATGGGGACAGAACAGTTTAATCGTCTCAAGGCAGAAAGTTATTATGATGCCCATAATGAGGCAGGTGCTCAGAGAGATATTTATACCTACCTAGATGGAGTCGCACATCATAGTCGAACCTTGCGAAACAATGGCTCATCCCGTCGTCTTATTCGCAATCTGCTCATCCTATATCCAGAGTATAACCTGGATACGCTCACAGTTAAAATGAATGAACTCATAGAATATCTGGATACCCGATATCCCGGTCAAAAAGATGACCCCGTGATGCAATTGCTCAAAGGGCGTATCAGGGAGTGGGAAGCGGACCTGGTCTGGGGACACTACGGAACCCCTATTAAAAATGTTCACCACCTACGACTTGGTTTCTATAAGGGTGACATCTTCACTGAGGATCCAACTATGGATCGCGATGTTCAGCCCATTCTCGAATACATGGAAAAAATCAGACCTACTGTAGTCACCTTGGCACTTGATCCTGAAGCCAGTGGTCCAGATACCCACTACAAGGTGATGCAGGCCATTGCCGAAGCCATCCGTCTCTATAAAGAGAGACATCCCGAAGCACCTCTAAGGGTGTGGGGTTACCGTAATGTTTGGTTCAAATTTCAACCGACCGACGTAAATATCTTTGTGCCAGTATCCCTAAACTCAATGGCCATCATGAAAGAAACTTTCAAATATTGTTTCCAATCACAAGTGGATGCCCCTTTTCCCAGTTTCGAATTCAACGGTCCATTCTCCGGTTTAGCCCAGGCCATTCAGGTGCAGCAACACCAGGACATGAAAAGAGTAATGGGTAGAGATTTCTGGTATGAAAACACTCATCCACGAGTTCGTGCAGCCCATGGATTGGTATATCTAAAAGAGATGGAACTGGAAGAATTTTACACAAGAGCGAGAGAGTTACAGAAGGTCACTGAATCTCAGGCTTAACGTAAACCCCTCAGCTTTTGAGCTGAGCCTTGTATGTATTGCGAATTTTTAGAAATACTTCATGGTAAGCATTTGATTTAAAGTCGGGGAAAGTGTTCTCGAATGCATGGAATTGCCCCCCCTCAAAATGGAGTGTGGGGTCTGCGTATATTCCCTGATCAAGATATATTTTTTGACCATTGTACTTAGCTGAAGCTAAAACCAATTTGTGAAAATCCAGATAGCCCACATCCAGATTGACCTTTCTCGATCCATTAACTTTCAATTCATCCTCAATTTGATTGCATAAGACCTTGAGGCGAACCAAGTCTCCTGGAGAAAGTAATACTTCAAAACTAAAGATGATTCTTGAGATAGTTTTGCCCATCTCAACATCATAATAGGAAGTCAAATCAAAAGGAAAAGACTCACTTCTGAGATCAATATCTCCTATAAGCTGTTCACATTGAGATATAGCCTGCTCGAGGAGATCATTATCTGAGTATAAAGCACCTATAAAATATTTAACAAGTTGCGGTTCTATGGTTTTCATTTCGGCCTCTGCTTAAGCACATACCTGGCTTCCTCGAGCTTCTCCAGGGGTATTTTGAAACGCTCTTTAATAATTTTTTCAGCCAGGTTGACTTCACGGATTTTCTCAATCGTTTCCGGAGAGGTTATCTTTATAAAATCTCCTTGAACAAAGATCATCTCCTGACCTTCAACGCGGGTGAGGGTGAGATCATCCATGCCTGGCATGTTAAACGAATTCTCCCAGAAAATAGCAAACTGATCCCATGAGATTGGTGTGTCATTAAATCGATAACGCCGAACGAATTGTCCTTTACGATAGGTATAAACAGCATATTCATCTTTATCAGCATCGAAGCGCAAGGAGAGTCCCGTTTCAGCAGAAAGCCGAGCTTCAATATTGGACTTTCTCAATGGAAATGGCCTGAAAATCATGTAGCCAGGATCAACCAAATACCGTGATCCTGCAAATTGAATTACGACTGCTGAATGAGTGTTTTCGCCCCAATTTAAATGACAGATCAATGGCTGGGCGTTATATCCCAGCAAAGTGTAAATCCCACATAGGAAATAAGTCAGGGAAAAGCAGGTACCACCCAGATGCCAGGCAAAATGGTCGTGAGTAACTTCATCAGGCAATCTGAGTCGGTTGGTCCCAAGCACTTGGTTGCGTTTCAATATCTTGCTGATATTCTCATAGGGGAGCCGGCTGAAATACCTCGAAACTTCAGCGATATGCTCAAGAGAGGGTTTGGTACCTGAGAAATCGAATCGCTCTAGAAAGGCGAGGGCTTCTTTTTCATATACACCCGGATTTGTAAGAGTCATGTTTTTCCAATTTTATTTGGACACTTCAATTGACTTAAAATAGCGCATGATTTTGTTGCAACAAACTGTCCACGCGATTTCTCAACAATTATTTTTTTGAGGAAGGCACAATACCACGCACTACATGTTGAAAAATCGCGTTGTATTAGACTATATTGAAATCCCACTAAAACAGGAGAACAAGCTGGATGGATAGTGCCTTAAAATCCTTTAGGGGAATTGATTACATTGATCTCAGCGAAAGCGACTTATGCATAGATCGAGAGAGTGATTTGAATGATCTTCTAAGTTTGTGCTATTATCACAACTCAAACCTTCTGTTGCTGAGTGAGAAAAATCTCTCATTGGATTTTTTCAATTTAAGAAGCGGCTTGGCTGGAGCAGCCATGCAAAAATTTGCCAACTATCAGGCGAAAGTGGCCATCCTTTTACCTCCAAACGCAGAACAATCCCTGCGATTTAAGGAATTGATGTTTGAAATGAGCAGATCAAATCACTTTAGATTTTATGATAATAGAGAAGAAGCAGAAGTTTGGCTCACTACCTAATTTGAAGGAATAATCACATGATACCAATTCCAGGACTAATTGCGTTCTACTTCCTCATGCCAGCATTGATTTTGTGGTTGTGCTATAAGTCGAGCCTGATTAACAAAATCGGGTCAGTTATATTGGCCTATGTATTTGGCATTCTACTGGGAAATAGTGGTCTTTTGCCTGAAGGTGCAGCTGGAGTGCAGGATGAGTTAAGTGGAATTTCAGTAGCGTTAGCCTTACCACTCCTCCTGTTTTCTCTGGATGTTCGTTCCTGGTTGAATTCCGCCGGAAAGGCCATTTTATCCATGCTTGGTGCTACAGTACTGGTTGTTTTTGTGGCTGGTCTAGGTAGCTGGATGATTCGAGCCAATGTTGAAAACACCTGGCAATTGGGTGGAATGGCTATAGGGCTTTACACTGGTGGTACGCCCAATCTAGCCGCCATAAAAACAGCTTTGAATGTGGACTCAACCCAATACATCATGATGCACACCTACGATGCCGTCAATGGGATTATCTACCTTATTTTTGTCATGAGTATTGGTCAGAAAGTTTTTAACAGGGTGCTGCCAAAATTTCAATCAGTTATTATGGAAAATGCAAATCTCGAAAGCAGCGAGGATATCCATTCCTATATAGGGATTTTCAAACCACGAATCCTTGCAGGTCTATTGGCCGGCCTCGGTATTTCCATTGTTATATTGGGTTTGAGTTTTGGGATATCTCAGCTGATACCAGAAGAATATTCAACTGCGGCTATCATGCTCTTGATTACCACGCTGGGGATTGGATCATCATTTATTAGAAAGATAAGAGAGATTCCCATGACCTTTCAATTCGGGATGTACATCATTCTCGTATTCAGTCTCATTGTGGGATCCATGGCAAACCTGGAACAATTGGTGAATATCAACTGGTCCATGATGTTTTTCGTCAATTTTATTGTGTTCGGTACCATGCTGCTCCACGCTGTTTTCTGCAAACTCTTAAATATTGATACAGATACTTTCCTTATAACCTCTGTTTCAGCGGTTTGCTCGCCACCTTTTGTTCCAGTTGTAGCTAAAGCTTTGAACAATAAGGAGATCATCCTATCCGGATTGACAACGGGTATAATAGGATACGCCATAGGAAATTATTTAGGTGTTGGATTTGCCTACATTTTCAGGGCAGTTCTCTTTTAATCTTTGGACTGTTCATCAGAATCATTGCTAAGGGAAAAGGCATGAAATCAATAATAATTGGAATCGCAGGTGGTACTGGTTCAGGGAAAACGACCATTGCCAAAAACATAGTACAGGAGTATGGACCAGGTGAGGTTTTACGCCTGGATCTTGATTCATATTACCGGGATTTATCTGATTTAAGCAGGGAAGAGCGAGCGACAATCAATTTTGATCATCCCTCATCACTGGAGATCGAGCTACTGGTCAAACATGTGGATGCGTTGTGTCAGGGGAAGACGGTTCAAATTCCCATTTACAATTTTGCCACTCACAACAGAGCTAAAGATACTCGCAAGGTGGATCCTCACCGAGTCATCATAATTGAAGGAATTATGGCACTTTATTATCCTGAACTAACTGCAAAAATGGATGTAAAGCTATATGTTGATACACCTTCAGATATTCGCTTTATCCGTCGACTAAAACGTGATATCAATGAACGGGGTCGTTCTGTAGATTCAGTTATTGATCAGTATAAAGCTACTGTGAGACCCATGCATTCACAATTTGTAGAACCGAACAAGTATGTTGCAGATTTGATTATTCCCGAGGGTGGGATGAACCATGTAGCAGTTGATCTGATACGTACAAAGATCAATGCGGTCTTGAAGGAAAAACATGATGTCTGAACCAATCATAGAGTTGCGAGAACTTGATAAGTCCAATTATCGGGACATTCTTAAACTTAAGGTGGCAGACAATCAAACTGGTTTTGTAGCAAGCAATGCAGTCTCACTGGCTCAGGCATTGTTTCATCCTCAGGCCTGGTATCGTGGAATTTATCATGGTGACACTGCAGTTGGTTTTGTCATGCTGGAGCTTGATATGGAAAAACCAGAATACTATCTGTGGCGCTATATGATAGATGAAAAATTTCAGGGTCATGGATACGGTTATGAAGCTCTAGAGTTGGTGATTGAACATGTGAAAAGCCTCCCTAAAAGCGTTGAATTTCTGCTCAGCTATGTTCCCAAGGATGGCAACCCCAAAGGATTTTATGAGAAGCTGGGGTTTATCGATACAGGTGAAATGGAAGAGGGTGAGCTCATCATGAAACTGGAATTCAAATAATCCGGATGAAAAATAGAAATTGGCTGAATTATCTCCTGGAAAAAATGTTTTTCGGTGGACTCAGCCCAGTAGAAAACTATAATAAGTCATCATGAGATATCAGTATTATAAAGAGCGAATAAAATCCAATCCCAATAGTGGCAATTTTCTTAAAATATTTCTTCTGAGCTTGATCCTGGTTGTAGTCGTAGTCTGGGTTATTATGTGGAATCAGGCTAACACATATGAACCTGAGCTTATGTCTGAGCAGGGGTTTTATGAGGGCTATTTTACTTTAAACACGCGTATGGACCAGACTCTGACCCGGCGCTTCCCCAGCCTTGAATTTGTTGAGGGACGTTTGAGTGATGATGGCATGGGAACCAGGGTCTTTGAGATTTCTGATCAAAAGAGCATCCGTTCTTCAGACATAAAAAAATTGCTGGAAAGTACTTTAGGCGGTTTTGGTTTCCAGGTTCAGCAAACAGCAGATGCCGATGATCATTGGGAATTCCAAGTTGGAAGTGATTCCACCGTCTGGTCGGTATATCGCTTTGAGTATCCCGAAGAAAAAGCAGCTCCGACATCAATTTTACCAGCAGATATTGCCAAGGTTTCAAAACGACCCAAGCTAGCAGTCATCATTGATGATTTTGGTTATTCCATGAATGAAACCATCAACGGCTTCATCTCACTTAAAGAACCATTTACGGCAGCGGTCATACCTGGCCGCCCCTATTCAACTCAGGTTGATGAGCGCTTAAATAATAGATCCATCCAAACCTTGATTCACATGCCCATGGTAACTGTAACCAACTCAACCAGTGAGCCTGATTATGCCTTATCTGAGGATCTCAGCGATGGTGAAATAGTCCGACGCTTGAAAAAGGCTCGCAAAGATGTTCCCAAGGCTGCTGGAATGAATAACCATCAGGGGAGTGGTGGAACTCAGAGCCGCAAAGTGATGACAGGAGTTACAGATTTTTTAACCGAACAGAAAATGTTTTTCGTTGATAGCAGGACAATTGCGGCCTCAGTAGGGGAAACTGTTTCCAGAGAACGCAAAGTACCCACCAATAGTCGAGATGTTTTTCTTGATGAAGTTGATGATCAGGAGGCTATCGCAGGTGAACTTTTCCGTCTGGCTCGTATTGCCAAGGAACAAGGGGAAGCCATTGGTATCGGGCATTGCAGACCAAATACATTAAAGACATTAAAAAAATATTTACCTGCTCTTGCAGAGGCAGGGTTTGATCTAGTACCAGTTTCAAAACTGGTGAAATGATCACTTAAAAAAATAAATCGAGGATATCATGGCTCAAATGGAACTCAACCTGGATGGTTTTATCAATGCCCAGCAGCAACTTAAAGTGGATGGTCTCACATTACCTGGCGTCGTAACTATTGCAGGGTTGTCAGGGGTAGATGGTTTTAGTCTGACTTATGACGGACGTTCTGCAAACTTCACTGAGAAAGATCTGGAATTGACCATAGCTGCAGCCATGGGTACTCGATTTGCTCTGAGGATAACTCCACGTGCTGAACTTCTCCAGTTAGCAGTAAACCTCCCTGTTTCACAGGTCACATTTACTGGGGATAACCTGTTTGATGACTATGGTGCTGACCTTGAAACATTTATTCCTCAATTAAAGGATGCCGGGAAGCTGATCTCTTTCTGTCTTGATCCAGAATTAGCACTCCTTAAAAAAGCTTATCGTCTACAGGCCGACATGGTTGAGCTCAGCGTAAACCACTATTCTGAAAATATCAGCGTGGCTGGACAGGCTGAAGCACAGGAGCAAATTGCCCTCATGGCAAGAACAGCAGAGAAAAATGGCCTTGGTGTCGCTGTCAACGGTGGCATATCCTTCCAAAACGCGTTGCCCCTGGTGAGCATTGAAGCCGTAGAAAATGTGGTTGTGGGTCGTGCCATAATTGGACGGTCAATCTTTGTTGGGTTGGAAACAGCCGTTCGGGATTTCAAAGCTCAGGTTCAATGAAATCACTGATTACCCAGGTTACACGTTCGGGTCAAGTTGAAAGCTTCCATGTAGGTTATGGGGTTATCACTGATGCTACTGGCGAGATTGTTAAAGCCTATGGGGATACGCAATACCCAACCTACGTTCGGTCATCTGCCAAGCCACTTCAAGGGATGGCAGTTTTGCGTTCAGGTGCTTACGATGATTTTAAGCTGAATTCAGAAGAGCTGGCCGTCATTTGCTCTTCCCACAGTGGTGAGCCTGTTCATACTGAAACCGTATCCCAGATCTTTTCAAAAGCAGGAATTGGTCCCGAGCATCTGGCTTGTGGGATTCATCCCCCTATCCATAGAGAAAGCGCTAAGGCGCTTCAAGCGGCAGGAATTGCACCACAGCAAATTCACAACAATTGTTCAGGAAAGCATTCCGGGATGTTGACGACCTGTGTTCAATTGGGGTATAGTCCTGAGGATTATCTGGATCCCGATCATCCTGTACAACAATACATCTATGATATTGTGAAAGAATATACTTCCTCTGATGAGATTCATAGGGGGGTGGATGGTTGCTCAGCACCTGTGTTTCACCTGCCTCTACAAAAGGTGGCTATGGCTTTTGCTCGAATAAGCCAACAAAAGAATCAGGAGTGTCGCCAGATTTTCCAGGCTATGAATGGCCACCCACACCTGGTGGGTGGTGAGGGTCGCTTTGATACGGCACTTATGGAGAGTTTCCCTGCGAAAATCTTGTCCAAAGGAGGCGCTGAAGCGGTTTCTGCTGCAGGTTTTATAATGCCAGATGGACAGGTCTATGGACTGGCTGTAAAGGTTCTGGATGGTAATTATCGAGCCATTGGACAGATGGTGTTGAAGATGTTAGAAGATATTGGTTTCATCCAAGAGCCCTGGTCGGAAAAGCTGAAAAAGTGGTGGAAGCCAGAATTAAAAAATCATGCAAAACGCATTATTGGTACAACCAAAACAATGATTATTGAATAAGGAAATTGGATAAATGACTAAGGACAGAACCTCCTGGGATAAATATTTTATGCAGATTGCTAAGGATGTTTCCACGCGATCCACCTGTGATCGCAAATTTGTAGGTGCTGTCATTGTTCGCGATAAAATGATTCTGTCTACAGGATACAATGGCTCCATCCGTGGTCTACCTCACTGCGATGAAATTGGCCATGAAATGGATAACGGTCACTGTGTTCGTACTGTCCATGCTGAAGCCAATGCCATTGTTCAAGCTGCCAGAAATGGTGGAGGCATTGAGGGGGCGGATATCTATGTCACGGCCAGCCCATGTTATAACTGTTTTAAACTCATCGCGAATTCCGGAATCAAACGTATTTTTTATGGTGAGTTGTATCGAGATGAACGTATCAAAACTCATGCGAAAGAAGCTGGTATCGATTTAATTCACCTTCCCGAATGACTACCAAATTACCTGGAAGGTTTATCCCATCATGAAAATTCATTTTCTGAAATTCCTGAGTGTAGGATGCATCCTGTTTGTCTTATCCGCATGCGTATCAACCCAGAACCCACCCAGACCAACATCCCAGAACCTTATACATGAACTGGAAACGCTTAGTAATGCGTTTCATGGCGACGTTGGGGTATATGCAAAGAACTTGAAAACAGGCCAGGAACTGAGCCTGAATGCAGATTCACTTTTTCCAACGGCCAGTATGGTCAAAGTGCCCATATTAATCACACTCTTTAAAAAAATACAGAATGGGGAGCTCGATTACGATTCAACCTTTATCTGGTCTGCTGATTTGGTGGATTACTCAGATGATGGAATGTTGAGTTGTTTTAAAGACAGCTCAAGGATTTCACTGTCAAAAGTTATTTCCCTGATGATCACGTACAGCGATAATCTCGCCAGTTTATGGTGTCAGCAATTAGCTGGGGGCGGCGTTGAGATAAATCAGTGGTTGGCAGATAACAGTTTCCCTCAGACACGGATGAATTCAAGAACACCGGGACGAAAGTCCCATTGGGAAATTTATGGATGGGGTCAAACCACCCCCCGTGAAATGGCTGGATTGGTTCAGTTGATTCATGAGAATCAAGCTGTATCGACCTGGGCCAGTGAGGAAATGTACCGGTATCTTACACGAATATATTGGGATGATGAAGCACTCTCAGTCATTCCGAGAACGATTCAAGTTGCCTCCAAACAGGGAGCTGTTAATGCATCCAGATCAGAAGTTGTCCTGGTAAATGCTCCGGGTGGTGATTATGTATTTTGTGTTATTACCAACAACCAGACAGATCAATCCTGGGAAGATGACAACGAAGGATTTGCGCTTCTGCGAGCGGTTAGTGCCCTGCTTTGGAATGCCTGGGGAATTTGAAGCCCACGGTGGTGGAAAACCCCAGATTATTACCCAGGAGTTGCACCGTGAGATCAAGTTTGGGAAGATTGCCCAGCTGAAGATTGGTCACAGTGGCATAGGGTCCCAGGGTTGCCAGAAGTAGCGGTCCTCGATTTCCAATTCCCACTTGATAGCCCTGCCCACGCGTAGGTTTATGACCGATGCTTAGATGCAAATTGGCAAATCCCGGTTGAACATAATAGCGATCATTCAGCCCGGTTTCCAGATGGAATTCACGTGGACCCAGCCTGAGATAAAAGCTGGGAATAACGGGTACATGTTCCATATCCAGTCCTGGGGTGTAACCCACACCAAGACCCAGACCAGCCCCAATAATTTCTCGTTCCAGCCCAGCATTGACGACTCCAAAAGTATAGCTATACCCTCTGGATGAATCATTGTCTGCTCGAAATGATCCTGTGGTGTATTCAAAGCGTCCATTCAAATAGGAAGACATGCCCTTAGTTATTGCTCTTTCCTGGTCGACTATGGCGAGGAAGCTGGTAGAAGTCACTGTTTCGGTAACGCTCTCACCTCCGCAGGATACCTTTTCATACTCAAACCTGGATAGACTTCCACCTAATGAATAACTCAAGCGGGGGTTCTTTAGATCCTTCATGGCTTGCATATGCAAAGTAGAATCTTCATAAAAAATGCCTTCCTGTTTTCGCAGGATTTTCTTGACTCGTACATAATTACTGAAACTCAGGTTTTGGTTGCCAATTCTGATCAGCTTTTGATTGTGCTCGTTAATGCCATAAAGCCATTTGCTTTTGCTTACCAGAGGCGCGGCTTCCTGATCCGGAGAAGCCAGAAATGTGTTTGTGCTGACCAATAGGAGTATACTAAAGGCCCCAACAGTCTGTGGTGAAAAACGCAGGTTCAGGTGTGATTGAGAAGCGAAATGAGCTGAGATCCTGAGGTAAACCAATCCCGCCAAAAGAGCCAGTAGTAGAATAATTTGAATTCGCTGGAAGTGATTTGACAGCAGAACGGTGCCTGTGAGCATTGTAAAAAGTAGGGGCGTTACAGCTTTCTTGGAATGAATGCTGAGTTGCTTAAGTGGTATAACTTCCGCGGAGGGATACCTTGACACACGCAATGCATAAAACAGGCTCAAACCACTTATACCTAGCAGAAAGCTTTGGAATAGAGATACAGGTCCGACATAGATTTCGCTCCACCAGACATTACTCATATCACGAAAAAACTCTAAGCCAAAGCGAAACAGGAAGTAGCTACTGATAAACCCGGACAAAATAATTCGTCCTTCGATTTTTTTTCGCTGGGCACGAAGAACTACTGGCAGGGCTCCCAGGAGCAGGAATAATGATTCATATAGTTGCACGGGATGAATGATAAGACCAGGGCCATTTATATCATTGATCTGCCCCGTATGAAAATGCAGCCAATGAGAGAGATTGCCCAGTCCATAAGAAATTCCCCATGGGAGGGAGGTCACGGTACCAAAACAACAGCCGGAGAAAAGACATCCCAGGCGGCCAATCCCAATAAATAATATCACATAGATGGCAAATAGGTCTGCTGAGGGGTGTGGAAATCGTAAGAGATGTCTAACCAGTAGGAAAACTAGTATGCCCCCAAGCAGTGCCCCCATGATACTGGGTAGCAGCATGGTACCCAAACCGGTTCCAAAGACGAATGATGTGACCAGGAGCGTCCAGTTCGTGCGATCCCATCCACGTTTGTACCCCATAAAAAGCAAAAACCCGGTGGATAACAAGACATTCAGATAACCAAAAAATTGCCATACATTTATGTGTGCATCCAACCATTGCTGGGTTGCATTAAATACCATATTGCTCTCCATAATTATCTTCTAATATCAGAATCATACCTCAAGTATTCAATTAAAATCAATCCAGGCAAATTTCCTGTTTGGGACTGATCTAACTTGAATGGGAAAAATGATGATAATCCGTTGACAGCGGAACAGGTGCCGTCTATATTCGCTGGCTTTTTAATAAAGGAGATAAAGTTATGTACGCAATTATCCAAATTGCAGGGAAACAGTTCAAGGTGAAACCTGGCATGGTCCTGAACGTTCCGACTCTCGATGCTGAACCTGGTAAAAAGGTCAATGTCGAGCGCGTACTGGCTTACTCTGACGGTAAAAGTCTTGAGGTTGGCACACCTGAGCTAACCAATGTTGACATCGACGGAACAGTTGTGGCTCACGGTCGCGCTAAGAAAATCATCGTCTTCAAGAAGAAACGCCGCAAGGGTTACCAGAAGAAACAAGGACACCGCCAGGGTTTTACACAGATTAAAGTAGAAGGTATTGCACCAGCAAAACCTGCTGCTAAGAAAACCACAGCTAAGGCTACTGCTGAGACAAAAGCAGCCAAGCCAGCAGCTAAAAAGGCAACAGCCGCCAAAAAGCCAGCAGCTAAGAAAGCTCCAGCTGCTAAGAAACCAGCCGTTAAAAAGGCTGCAGCTAAACCGGCCGCTGAAAAAGGAGAATAGCAATGGCTCATAAAAAAGGTGTTGGTAGCTCCAAAAATGGTCGCGAGAGTCATGCTAAGCGACTGGGTACAAAACGTTATGGTGGAGAATTCGTTTCTGCTGGAAGTATCATAGTCCGTCAGCGCGGAACCGCCATCCACCCCGGCCAAAATGTTGGCATCGGTGGTGACGATACCCTTTTCGCAAAGATCGACGGTTTTGTGACCTTTGAACGTAAAGACCGCACGAGAAAACAGGTAAGCGTCTACCCAGAAGCTTAACTTGGATTCCAGTACAAACCTCAAAATCCCTCGAGTAATCGGGGGATTTTTATTTTATTGAACATATGAACAAATAACTTCCCAGTGATTAAAATCTCAGCATAGGTTCTGATAATTATTAGAAATACTATGCATCGAGAGCCTCAGCAAGACAGTCTGTAATTTCATCACAGACACTTGTCTCCCTGAGCCTGTCGAAGGGTTTGAAGACAAGTGTATTTTGTAGATATCTATTTCTAAACCGTTCCGGAAGGTGATTAATAAGTATGACTGATGATGTTAAGAAACTAAATGAAATGGTTGATGCTTTTGACCGATTGAAAAAAGAATTATCAAAGGCAATTGTTGGACAGGATAGAGTTATTGAGCAGTTGGTTATCGCCATGCTCTCGCGGGGACATGCCCTGCTGGTTGGAGTACCTGGTTTAGCCAAAACCCTCCTTATCAAAAGCCTGGCCGAAGTGCTGGATCTTTCCTTCTCACGTATTCAATTCACTCCAGATTTGATGCCTTCTGATATTACTGGAACCGATATTATCGAAGAAGATCATAGCACAGGTAAACGTGAATTCCGTTTTGTTAAGGGACCAGTTTTTGCCAATATCGTTCTCGCCGATGAAATAAATAGAACCCCTCCCAAGACCCAGGCAGCCCTTTTGGAAGCCATGCAAGAGCATCGTGTAACTGCTGGTGTTGAAAGCTATGTCCTGGATGAACCTTTCTTTGTTCTGGCAACTCAAAATCCCATTGAGCAGGAAGGAACCTACCCATTGCCTGAAGCTCAGCTGGATCGATTTATGTTCAATTTGCGAGTAGAATATCCAAGTCGAGATGAAGAACGCCAAATTGTCGATCAAACCACCTCTGGTGCTTCTGTTACTCTGGAGAAAATTCTGGATAGACAGGCTATTATGGAATATCAGGATTTAATCCGTCGAGTCCCAGTAGCAGACAATGTGATTGACTATGCAGTTGATCTGGTGGCAAAGACACGACCTGATTCAGATGATGCACCGGATTTTATTCAGAAATGGGTTGGCTGGGGAGCAGGACCCAGAGCCTCACAATATCTTATTCTGGGTGCTAAAACCAGAGCTGCGATGATGGGCAATCCCACCCCATCTATTGAGGATGTCAAAGCGGTGGCACTTCCCGTTTTAAGACACCGCGTTCTCACCAATTTCAATGCTGAAGCTGATGGCGTTTCAGTAGATGAGATCATCAAAAAGCTGTTTTGAGCTTATTAATCCCTAATCCCTCGACTCCGCTCGGGATGACGAGGACAAGAGGCTCGTGAATAGAACTCGCTTTATTGCTGATCACCACTTTCGTCATCCTGAGGCTCTCGAAGGACAGGAAGTGGTATTGATTAAATCGGATATCCTCTGTGTTTAGAAACTGTCAGAGTTGTCATAACGAGGAAAATGGTCCCGACGATAATTCTATCCAGAGATCCAATGGTTCTTTGCGAGTAATAGGTAGGAAGATTCGTCGCTACTTTTCACCATGTATGACCATTCAGTGGTTAGTAATTCTAACTATTTTGCTATATACCCAAAGCGTTTCTGCACAGAACATGTGGCTGTGGAACCAACGTACCCATCCTGAATTGAAATGGCAAACCCTGGAAACAGAGCATTTCAATATTCACTTTCACCAAGGTCTGGAATCCATTGCGAAAAAAGGTGCTCTCATCGCTGAGCAGACCTATCAGCCGATTATGGATCAGTTGGAAGTAAAGGACTTTGGTAAAACCGACATCGTATTTTCTGCTGAAGATGAAATAATGAACGGATTTGCCATGCCCAGTAATCAGATTTTTATCTGGGTCAGTCAAAATGATGTGGCCGGACACTTTGGTGGATCTGATAAATGGTTGAAACTGGTTATCACCCACGAATTTCAGCACGTCGTTCAAATGCAGGCTCATCGAACCTGGGCTGGAATCTTTGGTGGTATTACCATCCCAAGCTGGTGGATTGAAGGGATGGCAGAATACATGACTGAAGTCTGGCGTGTGGGTCGTAGCGATTCCAGAATGAAGATTCATACTTACCAAAATACGATGGATCAACTGGGTGCCCACGACCAGGGTTATGCCAAAGTGCTGTATCTAGCATGGAAATATGGTGATTCCACGCTGGTGAAAATTTCAAATCACCGTCTTTACTTATTGAAGAAGCAAAACAAGTATCCATACTGGTATGATTTCAAAACTGCATTTAAGGAAGCCACCGGTCAATCATTGGCAGATTTTGACGAGGAATGGCGTCGAGCCATGAATACCTATTATTATGGTTATAAAGCCCAAAAGGAGACCATTGGTGAGGTTGGTGAACCACTTCCATTAAAAGGGTTCACAAGGGTTCAGAGTGCATCAATTTCACCAGATGCAGGGCATATTGCAGTCGTGGGCCGACGCGATACAAAAATGCGGGACTATGGACTTTATCTGCAAAAGACTGACTCTACTCGTCAGGTAAAGGAAATTCATTCTGGGCGCTTCAATGGGAATCCAGCCTGGTCTCCAAATTCAAAACAGCTTGTTATTGCTGAATATCACCGCGGGAGTCACGGTTCCCTTTTGAATGATCTTCGACTCATAGATACTGAAACCATGCAGAAACGTTGGCTTACAAAAAGCTTTCGAGCTCTCCACCCTGTATTTTCCCAAGATGGAGCAGGGGTTTTCTTTGTGGCTCATCCCACTGAAACAACCCAGATATTTTACCAGGATATCGAATCAGGCAAGCGGATTCAGTTGAGCCATTTCGAGGGAGATGTCCAGCTCCAGAGCCTTGATTTGTCACCAGATGGTAAAAAGCTGACCTTTATGATACAGGATATTAATGGGGCTGTGGATATTGCCATCATGAATCAAGATGGTACTGGTTTTAGAAAAGTAACCAACGACCCAGAAGAGGATGTCTACCCCATTTGGTCTGCGGATGCATCAGCTATCATTTATACATCATATCGGAATTCAACCCCCAATCTCTACCGCGTTGACCTGGATAGTTTGAAGATTACGCAGATGACGGATGTAGCCGAGGGGATTTATTCCAGACAACGACTTCCAGATTCGAATAGAATTATTGCCTCTACACTGGCCGATGTTGATACCGTGAGAATAAGGGCTGTAGAAGATACTAGAGTAGCGCCAGAGTTAAGCTTGCAGATCAGAGAACCTTTCAACGCCTGGCGTACCAAATCTCCAGATATTCAAATGCCAGCAATTGACTATAACGCTGACATGCTATTGCAAAAGCCCCAACCATATCAATCACTCAAAACAATACGACCCCTGTTTAAATTTATCTGGCCCCTGGGTGATGCTTTAATATTGCTGGGTGCAGCCGAAGACGCTCTTGGGAAACACATATTCCAGTTAGGTGGAATCTTTCCCTACTTCGATAATTATATCGGAGGATATTTCAGTTATACCAACCTACAGTTTTTACCAGCCCTACACTTTTATGGAATGAAGAACCTGAGCATGAATTATTACAGCACCTACAGATTCAATTTTATTGAGAATCGAAATGGTGTCGGGCTGGCCGCCAATATTCCCATGAACACGGGTCAATCACTCTCTTCGAATCATAGTCTTCAATGGAAGTTTCAAGTCATGAGGCGCGATTTGGTGACTTTTGATGATATGGTAGAGCCTGAAAACGGCCAGTTGGTTCCCACACCAACCACAGATGAATTCAACGCTGGGCTCACCTATATCTGGAAATCTCAGAGACCCCATGCCTCAACCTTTTTTCTGCCACGTGATGGGATAGGATTTCTTGCCCACGCAGAAACCGCTTCCTCGAGTATCTGGGGTGAAAATGATTACAGCAAATATTGGGTAGAAGGCTTTTTTAATTATGATATTCCCACTCTGCCAGTTGTTCTCTACGGACGGATGAAATATGTGGGTCAAACTGGTGATATTCGGATTCAGGATGAGTTGGGTTTCTCAGAATCAGGACCTTTATATTTTTCAACGCAATATATGACTGCCATTCGAAGTACGGGTCTGTTTGATGGTCCAGAATCATATAGCTTGAGAGGACAGGTCGGTCAATATCCAGCCGATGAACTGATTTACTCAGTGACAGAATTACGTATGCCCATCCTGGAGGATGTCCCCGTCAATATATTTGGATTAGGTGTTCAGAATATCACGACAGCTCTATTCTATGATTTTGGATATATCCCTGATTCCAAAAAAGCTCTGGAAACCTATGGAGCTGAGCTAAAATTCGACATTAGCCTGGCTAAACTTCCTCTGGTAACTCTAGCCTATGGCTGGGGAGGGGATGCAGATTATTGGGCAAGCAGTGACACTGGAATAAGTTTTTGGGATAGATCCTATCTGAGAATGGCCTTGGTAAACCCCTTTTAAGTAGGACAATAAAATTGGCGACTGATAAACGAAAATATTTGAATCCCCGTACCTTGGCGACCCTGGCAAATATGCAGCTCAGGGCGAGGATGGTGGTTGAAGGATTCATTGTGGGTCTCCACAAAAGCCCCTATCATGGATTTTCAGTGGAGTTTGCTGAACACCGAGCCTATGGTCCAGGGGACAACCTACGCTATCTGGACTGGCGCCTCTATGGCAAGACAGATCGCTTTTATGTCAAACAATTTGAAGAAGAAACCAATCTTAAAGCCCACCTCATGCTGGATATGTCTAAATCCATGGCCTATGCTTCTGGAGATATCAGCAAATTGCAGTATGGCAGCTATCTTTCTGCAGCCCTCACTTATCTTTTACTCAGACAACAGGATGCAGTAGGTCTCACCCTGTTTGATACAGAGATACGTACCCATATACGACCTTCATCCCGTCCCTCTATGTTGAATAATATTCTCAGTCATCTCGAACATGTCACCCCCGGTGAAGAAACCGCCATTGGTCATAGTCTCCATCATCTCGCAGATCGTATCAATCGTCGTGGCCTGGTGATCATTATTTCAGATATGTTAGATGATCTTGAGAATATTCTGAATGGTCTCAAACATTTCAGGCATGATAGGCATGAAGTCCTGGTGTTTCACATTCTGGACCCCCGTGAAGTTGATTTTGCCTTTGATGCTCAGGCTAAATTTAAGGATATGGAGTCTGGTGAGGTCATGGCGACAGAGCCATGGCATATTCAAAAGGATTATCAGACTGCTGTAGATGATTTTAGAACCAAACTAGGTGCACGGAGTCGTGAGCAGCATGTGGATTATGTCCCTTTAACTACTGATCAATCACTGGATGTAGCTCTACTGGCATATTTGAATAAAAGACACTCTGTGCGCTAAATCCGCTTTTCAAGTTGTCTGACTTTAGCATCAACTCTATATTCGTCAACTTCATGAATTCACAAATTTTTCAAAAAATAAGACCTTGGCGGTCAATTCTGTATCTGATTCTGCTCGTAAGCATGTTTGCACATTCAGGATTTGGTCAGTCCAAAGGAAGTATTCAGGGGAGGGTGACTGATTCAAAAACGGGTGAAGGACTCCCAGGCGTTAATATTCATATACAGGGTAGTTCCTATGGAACCAGCAGTGACTTTGATGGATACTACCAACTAGACGGATTGATTCCAGGAGAGTATACCCTTTCATTCTCCATGATGGGTTATGCACCATATAATGAGAAAAATATTGCTGTAGTTCTTGATATTCCCGTTCAACTATCAGTCCAGTTGAAATTCAATGTCCTGGCCTCTCCCCAAGTGGTTGTCACTTCCAGCAGAAAAGCCCAGGATATCCTTGAATCTCCCTTTTCAGTCTCAGCCATTGGTCCCAGAGAAATAGAGGCCAAGGCCGTAGTCAATATGATAGATATCCTTTCGTATGAATCAGGGGTATCCACAATCAAAGGACAATTGAATATCAGGGGCACTTCAGGGTATACCATGGGTGCCGGTACCCGCTCACTGCTTTTACTCGATGGAATTCCCATGCTGGGGAGTGCGGCAGGCAATGTGACCTGGGCTACCATACCCACTTCAGAAGTAGATCGGGTAGAAATTGTCAAATCAGGTGGTTCGGCCCTGTATGGCTCCAGTGCCATGGGAGGAGTTGTCAACATCATCACCCGAAATGCTCCACACAAACCGGAAACTAGAATTTCAACAAAAATTGGTGTTTATAGTCATCCCCGTGTTGATGAATGGCGTTGGCGTGAATCACGTGGATTGTTGTACAATACAGAGATATCCCATTCCCGAAGCATAGGAAATCATGCAGCCTGGATACGGATTCAAAAACGTAGCGATGATGGTTTTATGGAATTGAATTGGGAGGAGGCAGTCAATATTTCTGCTAAACTCAAATTGAATTTTGGTAGTGCTCACTCCGCAGCTTTTTTTATAAACATCCTGGATGATAAGGCAGGCTTAACCTCAATTTGGAAGAGTTCTGCCAACCCATTTGAGGCACCTGAAGGCTCTTCAAATGACGGGACACAGGGAAGGAAAGTTGTCCTCAATGGTCATTACAACTATGTGTATTCCCCGGATCTGGCCATAAAAACCAAGACCAGCGCGTACTGGAATGAATGGTCTGCTTTTGGTGTAGATCCTGATTACTCAAACGAAAACCGCTTTTATGAAGAAGTGCAAGCCAGTAAAAGTTGGACCAAAAGTCTAACCAGTATTTTTGGATTGACCTTCCAGCAGAATAATGTGAATGCCCAAATATTTGGTGATCATAACAGCAATTCTTTCGCAACCTTCCTATTACTGGAAAAGAGGTTGCATCAATTCACGCTTTCTGCAGGAAGTCGCTGGGAAACTTATCAAGTAGATGGTAAGCGTCAGGATGAGGTCTTCACACCGCAACTTGCCATCAATTGGAAACCTTCTCCCTGGCTGGGGTTGCGGATATCCACGGGCAAGGGATTCAGGGTACCCACGGTGGCTGAAATGTTCACATCAGCCCGTAGAAGTATTTTTACGGTAGAACCCAACCCGGATTTGATTTCAGAAACTAGTATTAACCGTGAATTTGGCCTCACCCTGCTGGCAGGACAAATTGGTTTTCTAGATCTGTTCAAACTGGATGCGGCCATTTTTCACAACAAATTTGAAAATTTTATAGAGCCGGTCCCCAATTCGGATGCTGTTATTCACTTTACGAATATAGCAGATGCCCGTATTATGGGTTTGGAGCTGGGTGTTGGATTAAGTGCCTTCAATAACTCAGTAGATTATAAGTCGGCCTTTACGATATTGGATCCTATGGAAACAGATACGGAGGGTGAGATTCTGGATACCTTGTCATACCGCCATCGATATCACTGGATCAGTTCCCTGGGGATGCACTATTGGGGAATGGATGCCTCTTTTGAATATCGATATCTTAGCCGCATGGAAAGCGTGGAACTTTTTCAAGAAAACGATCTCACAGGTGCTGATGCCAGGGTTCCCATTCATATAATGAATGTTGGTATTGGTAGTTCATATCAAGACTGGCATTTCCTCGTAAGGGTGGAGAATGTCTTCCAATACTACTATACCCAGCTCGAGCGAAACATTGAAGAAGAGCGTATCGCGACATTCACTGTTGAGAGGCGATTCTAATGCGGTTAGCACTCCTAATTATCATTATCTCGCTCCTATTGATGACCGCTTGCGAAACACCGGAAAGCCTGGAAGCTGTGGCCGGTGTCGATGGGGCAGTGATCTTTACGAGTTGGTCAGATTCACTTAAAGGTGCTGTGGTTGTTGTATTCGATAAAGACCTTGAGTTTGATCGTATAGATGAACCAGAATATAAGGTCATTGACTATTTTATTACTTATAGCGACCCCATTAGTTCTGGTACATCTAGTGTCGATTATTTTATCCAATTGGAAACTGGAGAGTATCAACTCATGGTGATTGGCTTACTCCTGGACCCGGCTCAATTGCTGGCTAATGAAGAATTGTTTCAGGAAATTCAAAAATATATTGTTATTCCAGAAAACTCTGCACCGCGGGGGATTGTTATCCGTGAGAAAAAAATTAACGAACAGACCGACTGGTATGTTCAGTTTTAATTTACAAACTGGAGCATTTTACTTAAGCACATTTTAATTTGCTTCGTTGAAAAGCACTTCTATTTTACGTGATCACTTTAAACAGATACGGATATTCAAGTCGATTCTGTATTAAGACAATAAACAAGGAGAGAAAATGATGAGTAAGCTTTTGCGCGTATTACCCCTTTTGCTGATGATCAGCATCGCATTTGGTGGCGGTATGGTAGAAAACACAAACCAGAGTGCTGACCAAATCCGCATGATGGCTCGTGGAGCTTCTACAGATCTGGATGCTGTATTCTTCAACCCAGCGGGATTAACCAAGTTGGACAACGGAATGCACCTATATCTGAGTAGCCAAACCATTACACAGACTAGAACTATTACAAGTGACGTTGCTTCACTCAACAACGACACTTTTGAGGGAACCACATTTGCCCCTGTATTTCCTAACTTTTACTTTGCTTACAAAATGGACAAGCTGGTATTTTCAGCAGGATTTGTACCAATTGGTGGCGGTGGCAGTGCTGAATTTGCTGATGGTCTCCCTTCATTTGAAGCTCCTGTTTCAGCATTGGTTCCCATGATGGCAGCGGCTGGTGTAACTGGCTATAACCTCGATGTTGAATTCAACGGTTCATCCACTTATCTCGGTGGTCAAGGATCCGTATCTTATGCCATAAATGACATGCTCTCTGTTTCCGTAGGAGCTCGTTTTTTCTCTGCATCCAATAGCTACAAAGGTCACTTGAAAGACATCAAGGTCGAAACAGCTGATGGTGATTTTGCCCCAGGTGATGTTATGCGTGGTGTTGCAGCTCTATATACTGGTGCTGCTACTTCAGCCACTGGTGGTGCTGCTTCCTTACAGCCTCTCATCGACGGTGGTGCTGGTGATTTCACTTTTGCCAACCTCGTGCTTGGTAGTCAAATGGCTCAAGCCGATGTAGATGCTCTTGGCGCTGGTTTAACTGCACTTGGAGTACCTGGTTTTGATGAAGCCACATGGACTCCCAATATTGCCCAGGGTGCCTATACTACTGCTGCAGCCACTGCTACAGCTACTGCAACTGGCTATACTGCTCAAGGGGCAGGACTAGATGCAGCAACTGCTGATCTCGTTGTTGATGCTACTCAGTCAGGAACTGGCTTTGCACCAATCGTAGGTCTAAACATTAGCCTAATGGACAAACTCAATATTGGTATCCGTTATGAAGGTATGGCAGCCATGGAATTAACAAATTCCAATGACGATGCTAATGCCCAATTATATGTTAACGACGAAACCTCTAACGCTGATATGCCAGCCATGTTTGGTCTTGGACTGTCCTACCTGGTTATGCCATCATTGAATGTTGCTGTTGACTACAACATGTATTTCAATGAAGATGTAAATTGGGATGGAGCAGAGGCAAACGTTGAAAACGGTAACGAAATTGCTGTTGGTGTCGAATTTGCCCTTAGCGAATCTCTACTGCTCAGTGGTGGTTATCTCATGGCAACCTCCGGTGCCATGGAACTTTATCAGACAGATCTCGGCTATAGTTTGAATTCAAACACCATAGGTCTGGGCGCAAAGTATGCCTTGAATCCTCAAATGGCCATTAGCCTTGGTTTTTCAAATACCTCTTATGAAGAAGGTAAGAACGTGGCTGTTGCTGCTGGTATGGGTAATGAAACCTATATGAAGACAGCAACTGTATTTGCATTAGGTTTCACAAAGAGTTTTTAAGTAACAGAATAAATGATAAGTAAAAAGGCCGCTCCTGCGGCCTTTTTGCTCTCAAGGAGTGACTATCATGTTAAACATCATTAGAGCTGGATTGATCATTTCAATCATTGGGGGATTTTTAATTGGCTGTGAGGATGATGAAACTACTCCTGAAATCAACCATCCACTTACCGGGGTATACACTTTAACGGAAATGACGATTAATGTCGAGTCAACCACACTTCGTGACACCACCCTGGCTTTTGTTACTTCTCAGGATGGTGTAGACTCAGTTACCATTGATGCCGGGACGCTAATATTAGTTGAGGAAGACCTATATACGGATACGGATACCGATCCCATCGGGGGTACTGTGACCTTGAGGAACGACCTGAGTGGGACTCTCTCTGGTAATTTACCAGTTAACTGGGCATCGGGATGCGCTCCAAGTGTTCTCATATCAACTCTAACTTCAGACGGAACCTGGTCTGCTGATACCACTACAGGTGTATTCACTCTCGATCTGGTAGTTGATGCATTAGATATAGACGGATCCTTTAGCCTATCAAGTGATCATCTGGAGGTCCTCTATGAGTCCATGCTAAGCAATGATGAGCGTACGATTTCTGTTGTGAGTTACATGGATGCCGATGTCGCTGTCATTCCAGCCTGTCTACCTGTCACAACAGTTACAGAAAGAATTTTGACACTCACATTTAACTAAAGGGTTATCTAACGTGCTATATCCATTCATTCAGTTAACCTGATGGATATTAAAAACTCTAGAAGACTCACCCTCCGAGCGCTCAAAAAAGTGCTCCCAAAAGCATCAGTATTTACAGGTCTGATCCATAGACATGCCTATGCCAGGGATGCAGGGTTTTACCGACTACTCCCTCAAATAGTCATCAAAGCTTCAACTGCCAAAGATATCACCCACATTTTTAGAGAAGCCAATGCACGAAACCGACGCGTGGTTTTCCGGGCAGGGGGGACCAGTCTTTCCGGTCAATCTATCTCCGATGATATTTTAGTTGAGATCAAACAGGACTGGCGCAATATGGAGGTCCTGGAACAGGGTCAGTACATTGTTATGGAACCAGGTGTCGTGGCTGCCAGAGCAAATCAGCGTCTTGAGGCATTGGGGTATCGGATTGGACCGGATCCAGGTTCTATCCGTTCGGCCTTGATTGGCGGTATTGTGGCCAATAATGCCAGCGGAATCGGATCTGGGACTCAATTTAATAGCTATATGACACTGGCTGGTATGGAGTTGGTTTTACCAAATGGGTTGATCCTGAATTCAGCAAATCCTCAGGATAGATCCAGGCTTCAATCTCAAGCACCCCACATACATGATGGTCTCAACCGTCTTCGTGATCAAATCCAGGGCAATGAAACTCTCAAGCAACGCATAAGGGACAAATACAAGCTTAAGAATACTATGGGCTACTCCTTGAATAGTTTTTTGGACTATGAGGAGCCCCTGGACATTTTGGCACATCTCATGGTGGGCTCTGAGGGTACCTTGGGATTCATCTCGAGAGTGACCTTAAAAACGGTTCCTCTTTATTCACATAAGGCTACCGCCCTCATATTTCTTCCTTCCATCATTGAGGCTGCTCGTCTGGTTCCAAAATTAAGGAAAGCCGGGAGTTCTGCTCTTGAAATCATGGATGATTCAGCTCTGAAAGCTGTGAGGCATCTCCCTGGCTTACCATTTGATAAGGATATGTATATCGCTCCTGGCTCTGCGGCGTTATTGATCGAATATCAATCGAATGACAACAATCAATTGAACAGTATCGTGGAAACTGCGGTACAGATTATAAACGAGAAGCATGCCGCCAGCATACCTCGGTTTTTTAACGATCCCATACAAAGGGACCGGCTTTGGAAGATTCGACGAGAATTGGGTCCCCACCATGCTGCCACCAGACCTTCAGGCACTTCAGTACTCAGTGAAGATATTTGTTTCAAGGTGAAAGATCTTGCCAGGGCCATTAAAGATCTTCAATCCTTATTCGCTCGCTATGCCTATGATGATGCCGTCATTTTTGGGCATGCTGGGGATGGAAATCTTCACTTCAAATTGAGTCTGGATCTGGACCAAACAGATACTCTTGAAAATTATGCAGCCTTCATGTCTGATCTAATTGAGATGGTTGTGGATAAATATGATGGTTCCCTCAAAGCAGAGCATGGTACGGGTCGAAATATGGCACCCTTTGTTGAAAAGGAATGGGGAGAAACAGCCTACAAAATGATGCAGGAGATTAAAGAGCTCCTTGATCCCAATGGCATATTGAACCCCGATGTACTCATCAGCCGAGATGATCAAATACACTTAAAAAATATCAAACCTATTCCGCTGGTTGATGACATCCTCGATCCCTGCATCGAATGCGGACTCTGTGAACCGGTTTGTCCCTCCGAAGACTTTACACTATCCCCTCGTCAACGTATTGGTGTCTTACGAGAAATTGAGAGTCTGGGAGGTTTACCGGGCAATGAGACCAGTATCAAACGATTGCAAAAGAGCTTTCGGTTTAATGGCGTTGATTCTTGCGCTGTAGATGGCCTCTGCAGCCTGAGTTGTCCTGTAAATATTGATACCGGCCTCATGATGAAGAAATTGCGGGCGGAAAGCCACGGAACTACAGCGAAGGTCATTCATGGGATTGCCCAGAAATATTTTAGTTGGACCTTAAGGAGTGTAAGAGTTCTGCTCCATTTAATCAACCCGCTGAGATATGCTATGAAAAGTGAGAAAATTCAGCAGGGACTGAAAACGTTAATCAAAATATCTCGAGGTTACATTCCTGCTATAAATCCGCAACTGAAATCGGCAACTGGGGTTTTACCTCCTCAATCCAAAGCAGTAGATGTTATTTACTTCCCCTCATGCTTGACGCGCAGTCTGGCAAATCCTGATCAGGAGGGTCTTCCTGTTGCTGAAGCCTTCGCAGGAATACTCAGATATGCTGATATTGGTTTCGGCTATCCCCAGGACGTATCAAATCTCTGCTGTGGTCTTGCCTTTAGTTCCAAAGGGTATTCAGAAGCTGCCTTGCAAGCGGCTATTCATACAACCGAGATACTTTGGAACAGTTCTCGTGAGGGTGAGTTGCCCATCGTTATGGATACGAGCCCCTGCTCAAAGCATCTTGACCGTTATGATGAGATTTTGTCTGGAATTCATCTGGCCCGATGGCGGGCGTTGAAAATTTATGATATGGTGGAATACCTCCATGATGTAGTGTTGGAAAAACTCAGCCTGTGGCATGTGAAGGAAAAGGTTGTTTTACACGTGACCTGCTCAACTCAGCATATGGGTCTTGGAGATAAAATGGTCTCTATTGCACAACGCTGTGCCCAGGAGGTCATCGTTCCTCTGGATACTGGCTGCTGTGGATTTGCAGGGGATAGGGGCTTACTGGTTCCCGGTTTAACTGAAAGTGCTACAAAGATGGAATCAAATGAAATTCGGGACATTGACGCTGATGGGTATTATTCAACCAGCAGAACCTGTGAAATAGGAATGACCCTGGCTACGAATCAATCATACCAGCCACTGGTGTCCCTCATCCATGAAGCCATTATTAAGCAATCAGTTTTGCAGAATTGATCTCAGGAAAAGCAGTTTTTTACACCACCAATCATATATAGTTTAAGAGCATTCATACAAAAGGGGATACATCATGAAAAATTTCGTTCAGATCCTATTATGCATTATCGTCTCTATAAGCTTTGGACAGGAAATGAAGATACTTGATAAAGCTGCACTCTCTATGTATTCGAAAAATTTTAATGCAGACAAAAGTAATGTGGCTCGGCAGAATGCCCTGGCCAACAATAGCATCAAGTCCCTGTCTGTTGATAAAGCAACTAGGACAAGACAACAACACCTCTTCTCCGATAAAATTGATGTGAAAGGAATTAGTAACCAGAAGAGTAGTGGGAGATGCTGGCTCTTTGCAGGACTCAATATTCTACGTCCTGTGGTGATCGAGAAATATGATCTAGAAGAATTTGAGTTTTCTCAAAACTTCCTCTTTTTTTATGATAAGCTGGAGAAATCAAATCTCTTTTTAAATCAGATGATCCTCATGCGAGAGCGTGATATTCATGACCGCGAACTGGAATTTTTATTGGATTCCCCTATCGGTGATGGGGGTCAATGGAACATGGTGGTAGATCTGGTTGCAAAGTATGGCCTGGTCCCCATGATTGCCATGCCCGAAACCTACGCCAGCTCAAAAACGGGAGATATGAATAATCTTCTGAGAAAAAGACTTCGCAAAGCAGCTTCTGAAATCCGTATGGTAGCAGACGCCAAAGCACAGGCAAAGATTCATCAAAAAGCGATGGGAGATATATATCGAATTCTGGCTCTGGCCTTGGGTGAACCTCCTCAATCTTTCACCTGGCAATATGAGGATGAAGATGAAAAATTGAGCAAAACCAAAGTTTACACCCCGCAACAATTTCGAGATGATGTTGTCAATCATGATCTGGCTGATTATGTCTATCTGCTCCAGAACCCTACCAAAGACTATTATCAAACCTATAGTATTACTCTTGATAGAGATATGGTTGAGAAACCTGATATGGCTGTTTTGAATATCCCTGGGGATGTCATCAAAGCACAAACATTGAAGGCGGTCCTGGCTGATGAACCGATCTGGTTTGCCTGCGATGTTGGACAAGAGCATCTTGGATCTGATGGACTCATGGTTCGCGGTATCTATGACTATGAAGCCTTATTGGGTGTGGACTTTAGCCTGACCAAAAGTGAGCAACTCCTGTATGGCGAATCCATTCCTACTCATGCTATGGTCTTTGTTGGTGTTGATCTTGTGGATAAAGAGGCGAGACAGTGGCGGGTAGAAAATTCATGGGGTACAGAACGTGGAAATAAAGGTTACTGGCTCATGGATGATGCCTGGTTTGATCAATATCTTTATGGAGTGATCCTTCCCAAAAAATATCTGGATAAAAGAACTGCTCAAGCGCTGCAGGTTAAACCCATCGTGCTACCACCCTGGGATGCCATGTATCGTATGATTAGAGGTCCTGAATAAGACCTATTGACTGAGCTCTTCTTTAATACAGGGAACGTTGAATCAGTTTGAAACCAAGATCTGGCGATTTAGTCGATTCTTTCCCCGGTCTCCAGATCAAAAAATTGATAGGTCTCAGGTTCAGCAAATAGACGGAGTGCAGTTCCAATCTTGCGAGGTGCATTGTCTGCAACTCGGGCAATAAAAGTATCTATCCCAGTAGAACAGTATAAATAGGATTCATTTCCCATAAGCTCACTGACTTCGAGATTTGCATTTATACTTGAAGGGGAGTCGATCAATTGAAAGTGCTCTGGACGAATTCCCAGCCGAACTCTGCGTCCATCAAAAGCCTTTAAAGTCTTTGGATGTGCATCAACGATGGGCAATGAGAATTTCTCATTCACCAACTCGCCTGCTTTGATTTCCACCTCGAAAAAATTCATAGCTGGGGAACCGATAAAGCTTCCAACAAAATGGTTTTGGGGACGTTTATATATTTCCAGGGGTTCATCAGCCTGCATGATGTAGCCATCCTTCATAACCACAATACGATCACCCATGGTCATGGCTTCAACCTGATCGTGTGTTACATAAATCATCGTCGTTTTTAGACGGGCATGCAGTTTCTTAATCTCGGTTCTCATCTGAACCCTGAGCTTTGCATCAAGATTTGATAGAGGCTCATCAAATAAAAAAACGGAAGGTTTTCTGACAATGGCGCGACCTACTGCCACACGCTGTCGCTGACCTCCTGACAATTCTTTGGGTCGACGATACAAATAATCTTCAACGCTGAGAATCTCTGCAGCTTCTTCAACACGTTCTTTTATTTGCTTGTCAGAATATTTCCGAAGACGTAACCCAAAGGCCATGTTCTCATAGACGTTCATATGGGGATAGAGGGCATAGTTTTGGAAAACCATGGCGATATCACGATTTTTTGGCTCAACGTCATTTACCCGAGTATCACCAATATAGACTTCGCCCCCGCTGGCTTCTTCCAGACCTGCAACAATTCTTAATGTTGTGGATTTTCCGCATCCAGAAGGTCCAACCAGGACCGCAAATTCACCATCCTGGATTTCCAAGTCGATACCATGGAGAATTTGTGTATCACCATAAGATTTATCTAAATTTTTAAGGGTTACTTGAGCCATGATAGCTTCCTTTCAAATTATTATATCAGACACCAGCTGACATCGCCTTGTCCTTCTCGGATCACTATGGGTTGGTCGTCATCTGTCATATCAATCACAGAAGATAACTCTGCCCAGGTAGGACCTGAATCCAGGATGAGATCAACTTGACCTTCGTAATATTCAGAAAACTCCTGCGGATCACTTGCAAAACTCTTGGCGCTGATATTGACGCTAGTTGAGATAATGGGATTTCCCAGCGCTTCAACAATGGCCAATGTGAGTGGATGGTCAGGAATTCGTACTCCAACGGTTTTCTGTTTTGAAAGCAAGGTCTTGGGGACCTCTCTGGTTCCCGGTAGGATAAATGTATAGGGTCCAGGAAGGTGTTTCCGAAGATTCCGATAATTTACAGTGGAAATTTTTGCATATTTGGAAATGTCTTTAATGTCAGAGCACACAAAACTGAGGGGTTTCTGTTTCCCCATTCCCTTGACCCGGTAGATTCTTTCAATGGCAGCTTTTTGGGTAATATCGCATCCCAGTCCATAAACGGTATCTGTGGGGTAGATAATGAGACCGCCATTTTTGAGAATATCCACGGCTTGATCGACAATTCGATTGTTAATTGTGGTACCGTGAATTTCAATTCTCATGTAGTCAGATAGTCCTTAATAATGGCCATACTATCAGCAGGTTTTTCAAAGGGGAAAAGATGACCTGCAACGATGCTTTTAACAATATGATTTCCTCGGGACCGCTTGAGCCGTTTAATGCCATGCTGATTTACAGTATCTGATTTTTCACCTATGATGAAAAGAGCAGAAACTGGTAGCTTTTTAGGTAGGGACCAGACATTTAGTGGTATAGACTGATAAATACTGGATTCTAATTGTGGTGCACAGGACAGTTGGAAGTCACCGCTTTCATTCTCGCGGAGGCAGGTTTCCACATACGCCTCAAGAAACCGTGGCTCCCAATGTGAAAAGATAGTCTTTTTAGAATAGTGTTCTAGCGCGGAAGCTCTTGTCTCGAAATGATTTCTGCGACGGGCTGCTGCACGAGTCAAAGGAATGATATGGGTTAATGAGAGTAGCCTCAATGACCGTAGAACCGTCAATACTCTTTTGGGTAGCATGACAGGATCCAGCAAAATAATTTTTTGAAACCAATCTGGTCTTTGGATCGCCATGAGCATGATGACTATCCCACCAATTGAATGTCCCATAGCGACCATAGGTCTTCCTGGTGGATTCTTATCGAGATAATCGATATAGTAATTCGCTATATTTACCCAGGCGTCTATGCGACCATTCCAGCGGGATTCACCATGACCCGGTAAATCAGGCGCCAGGATATTATAATCTTTTGTCAGGGGGTCAAGAAAGGGAAGGTACATTTTTGAGGAGTAGCTGTTTGCGTGTAGAAAAAAGAGAACTTCTCCCTCTGAATTACCCCAGCGATTTATGGTAGGCATGGATGGAAATGGAATCTGCATTAAAACAAAATAAGGCGAATGCATTGACGGGGAAGGGAAAAGACACCTGATTTGGATTCGTGTCCTTATATTGATTGAAGCATAATCACACCTGGTTTGTTCAAAAAGATTGGAAGCAATACCTATATGAGGGCTGGAATTCATTCAATAATTTCAATGATGCTCACTTTGTGCCTGGGGCTGAACGCGTCAGCTTTATCTGAAATTGTAAATCAAGCTATTGATCCAATCCCGAAGCTTGAACTTAGTCCCCGTCAGGATCATGCACTTTCAGGGACAGTGTTCGCCAGTTCCATTGAATCCATGAAACTGGTTCAAAGGGAAGAGGCAATTCTGGGTGAGATTTCAGAAGGTAATATCCCAAACTTCCTGAGGGAATTGGTGGCGGTAGAAACCAGCATAACAATTGAGAATACGAGATTCAACCTGACATTCTTTGTCACTCCAGACTATTTATCCATTGGCTCAGATGCCGATCATCTACTGATACCCATGACTCCCATGCTAGCTCAACGAGTTGTAGATCAGTTGGGTGGTATTATGCCCACGCGTAAAATGGTTGATTTAATCTGGAATGCATCAGATGTCAAACTGCCACCCCAACCCATTCCACCCAGCCCTGAGATGGTCACAATAAGCATTTTCCAAGAGCATAGCTCAATGGTAGAAGTAAGCAGGTCTAACTTCATATCTAAACACCCGCCTGGTCGTCTGGTTAGTGGTCATAAAAAGGACGTGATACTGTCGAATCAAATTGCTTCCAAACTTGATAAAGTGTTCATTTATGGCTGGCATTATAAAAATGGTGAGCCAATCCAGCCATTGTATGGTGGGCATGTGAACTGGTATGTTGATTATAGTCACGGGATTCGATTCATCTCGAACCAGTGCTTGGTGAATGGGTCAGTTATGAAGCTAACACACATATTAAAAGATCCACTTCTTAGTCAGATCATTAGTGATGAACTTGGAGCTATGGAAACCATACGCTACGACACATCGCGATCAAATTACCCCTGACTTCTGACCAATCGTCCCCTCTAATAACCCTTTAACGAAGTAATTGACCTCATCTGTCATTGGGATGACAACATTGGGTCTCTTGTCTGTAATATATGCCTGGATTATTTGAAATAGACGGCTGCGGAATGTTGATACGCATCGGCGGTGCTCCAAAATAAAGATGTTGGAGTACTGGTAAATATCCGTCCGCAGCCGAAATTTATGATCAAGCTGTTTTATGTCAGTTCTATTAATTAAAGTGTGATACAATAAACTTGATTGCTGACTCAACATGAGTTTGCCAAAAGGTATGGGAATGTGTCCCTGATTCTTCCCTGAAAACACTCTTGTAGCCCATCTCTTCTAACATTTTGGCCATCTCTTTATTCTCTTTGAAAGTGAAATCATCACGTCCACACACAAGCAGCATATTGGCGCTTTGACGAGGTGCTTTTTTTTAGCGAGATGGAGGGGATTGCTTCTCTTCCATCGGTCAGGATCTTCAGTATACAATCCCAGTGCAGCAGTTAGGTGCCAATTCTCAGTATGTCGAGTCACATCCATCACGCCACTCAAGCTGGCAGCTGCAGCATAATTATCAGGATATCTCAAGGCTTGTGATATAGCGCCAAAACCACCCATACTGAGACCCATTACACCGTGGTTCATAGGATTCATGGAACCATTAAAGTTCTCTACCATCCAGATTTTTATTTCCTGCTGAATGTGTGTGGAGTAGTTGCGACCAGAACTGACCTCTGAATCAACCCACCATCCATCATATCCACCATCTGGTAGTACCAGCAGAATATTGTAGGTATCACATAACATCTGTAAATCTGAATCATCTTCCCATTGGGTTTCGTCCCCACTCCAACCATGAAGCATCACAATAAAGGGGTAACCACCCTTTTGTTGAGGATCGAATTCAGAGGGTGTAGCCACAATGACTCGGTTACTGTCTGATAAGGCTACAGAGGGTGTCTTCAGGTGTAGAATTTCCCCATGAACTGATGAAAATGAGATCAGGCTGATGACGATGACAATCAAGCATGTAGAAATATTTATAAATGATTTCATGAGGGCAAATATGCTTGATTCGATGTTCAAGTCAAAGCACATATTTGTGTATTGTCAATTGGCAGAGAGGGAGTTGAAAAGCAGTTTCATCCCCAACTGGAATGCTTAAACTGAAGTCCTAAGAATTTGAAGTTGAAAAGGTGAGTGATGTCGATGAAAAACAGGAATGTGGTTTTGTGGTTTGGTCTAAATATTATTGCCCTGAGTTTGATCGTTCTTCTCAATCTTTAAATCATGTCTCAACCTTGAGCCGAAATCTGTAGCATGAGTGGAATTAAACGAGAACTCAACTTAACCTATAGTCTAGCTATCATCATTGGTACGGTGATAGGATCAGGCGTATTTATCCAGCTCCCCATCGTCCAGCAAGCCACAGGAAGTCCCGGTCTAGCTATTATTGCCTGGTTAATTGGCGGTCTTATCTGGTTGCCGCAACTTTTCATTCTGGCAGAAATGGGAACGGCGTACCCTCAGCAGGGATTTGGATATCTATATCTTCAAAAAGCAGGTAGTCCAGGATTAGCATTTGTCTATGTCTGGACTGTGTTTTGGACTAGTGACACCCCTTCGATTACTATTTTGGCTGTGGCGGCAGTGGCTGCTCTGGATGTATTCTTTCCTGTCCTGAGTGATTCATATACAACCAAGATTATTGCTACATTGATCATTATCACACTTACCTGGGTGCATGTTACCAGCGTGAAGCAAGGAGGTAGACTACAGTTTATACTGACGGTTGTAAAATTGTCACCCCTGCTGCTTCTGTGTATTCTTGGATTCTTTTTCTTTGACTCAGTTAACCTCTTTATGACAAGTACAATGGCATCAGACAAATCTATCTTTGTATTAATCACTGCTGGAGTTGCAGCTACAGTCTGGAGCTATGCTGGATTCCCAAATATTCTCTATATGGCAGGGGAGATAAAAAACCCTGAAAAAACACTACCGAGAGCTTTGTTAGGAAGTCTTTTGGTAGTCACAGTGACTTATGTCCTGGTTGCAACAGCAACAGGTATTTTTGTGCCCCACCATGAACTGGTAGAAATCAGTGGAGGTTTTGCGAATCCTTTTAAATATCTACCCTTGCTGGCTGGAGTCGCTGCAGGATTCTTAGCTTTGGCAGCTTTTACCTCAATGGTGGGTGCCACCAATGCCTGCATTATGGTCCAACCCAGAATTGAGTATGCCATTGCCAGAGATGGGCTATTCTTTCCAATATTTGGAAAGCTTCACCCAAAGTATGGAACACCAGCAAATTCTATCATTATTCAGTCCGGTATGGCTATTATCATGATGTTCATTGGGGGGATTGAAGCCTTGATGGGTTATTTCACGCTCTCGTATATTTTGCAGAACCTCGTTGTTTATGGTTCCATTTTCTGGTTACGAGGGAGAGAGGACTACCAACCGACATATCAAAGTCCAGCCTGGCAGGTTATGGCTGGTTTGGCCATCATTTTTCAGATACTCCTGTTGTTTGGTACTTTTGCAGCATTCCCCCTGGATGGGATTTTAGCTGCCCTCGTTCTGATTCTAACCGGATTACCAGTATACTATTATTTTAAACAGAAACAGTCACCATCTCTGGAATCCCAGAAAGGATAAATTATGCGTCATCAGTTAATAGTAAGTGTACTTCTTCTAAGTTTTATGGTGCCAGGGTATTCGTGTACCTCTGCTGTTGTGAGTGGTAAAGCCACAGATGATGGTAGACCCTTGCTCTGGAAGCACAGAGATACGGGGGATGTTGAAAACAAGCTGGTCTACGTAGAAGGCAGTAAATTCGATTTTGTCGGTGTTGCCAATAGGGTGGATACTTTATCTCATCAAATATGGATGGGGTCAAATGAGGTCGGATTTGCCATCATGAATACAGCTTCCTACAATCTGAATAAGGGGCAGGTTTGTGATGTGCCGGATGATCAGGAAGGTCTGTTTATGCGAGCAGTGCTTGAGGTTTGTACTGATCTGGATGATTTTGAGGCATTTATGGATAAATCGGTCGGAACCTGGGGTCTGGCGGCCATTTTTGGAGTTATTGATGCCAAGGGAGGCGCAGCCTATTACGAAAAAGGTTATTATGACTATACAAAATATGATGTATCTGATCCAGAGGTAGCTCCAGAGGGATATCTCATCCGAACCAATTTTTCCATGTCGGGCACGCAAAACAAAGGCTATGGATTTATTCGGCACGGAGTGACCAGTGAGCTCTTCAAGGAGCAGGAGCACATTTCTGTAGATTTTATCCTGGATGCAGCGACACGGAATTTGAAACATGGTTTGTTGAAAAAGGATTTAAGAGCGGGTCAACTACCAATTGATAGAAGTGATGAGCAGTATGTACTATTTCAGGATTATGTTGTCCGAACATCAAGTGCCTCAACCCTTTTGATTCAAGGTGTATTGCCCTCTGAAGATCCACAACTCACCACTTTATGGACAGTACTCGGGTGGCAACCAGTAACATTGGTAACGCCAGTCTGGGTGAAGTCTGCAGCCCTGCTCCCAGATATTGTACTTTCCATTGATGGTGCACCCGCTCCAATTAATGCTGCTGCCATGAAGTTAAAGCAAAGTTGCTTCCCGGTTAAAAAAGGGAATGGTCAGGATTATTTACTGCATTCTCAACTAACCAACCAGGCGGGAACAGGTCTGTTGGATATGGTTCTTCCAGCGGAAACAAAAATTATTAAAAAAACCAAAGCTCTACAAAATAAATGGCGCAAGAAGGGGTCACGCGATCGGGATTTAAAGAAGTATAATAAGTGGTTGGATTCCCATATTCGAGATACCTATAACCATGATCTCGGACAAGGGCTTGGTGAATAACACGGAGATAAGCCCAATTCTCCGGCGAATGATGATTCTAGCAGGAGTTTCCGCTAGTATTTTTGCCTTCAATAGAATATTCCTGATACCTCTATTCCCTGAGTTCGGATTCTTTAGAAAATATTTTGGGGATGTCTTAGCCTTGCCGGTATATTTACCACTTTCGTACTATCTAGCCTGGCGGCTTGGTCTTATCACAGACGATTTCCAGATAAAGAGCGCCCATGTTTTAGGTGCTGGGATCATTTTCAGCTTTTTGTTTGAAGGTTTGGTACCGCTTATCGATACGACCTCTACCCGAGATCCAATTGATGTTCTGGCTTACTTCGCCGGAGGTCTTGTACTGTATATTGTGGCCAACACCGGCAGACAAAATTCAATCAATCAACTATGAGGTGATGTATGCGACCCTACATATTAGGAGAAAGCACCTGGAAGCAGGTCAGAGAACAAGAAGTAGATCTGGTGGTCCTGCCCTGGGGTGCTACAGAAGCACATAATCGTCATCTACCATATGCTACCGATGTCCTACAATCGGATCATCTAGCCGCCGAAGCAGCTCGCCTGGCATATGAACGAGGTGCCCGGGTGATGGTATTGCCTACTATCCCTTTCGGAGTGAACACCGGTCAGACTGATATTTATCTGGATATTAATCTGAATCCCAGTACGATGACGGCTATTGTCGGGGATGTTTTAGATACTCTTGATAGACAAGGTATTAACAAATTTTTGATTTTCAATTCTCATGGTGGCAATGATTTTAAACCCATCTTAAGGGAATTGGGTTTGCAGTATCCGGATATGTTTCTGGCTTTTACTAATTGGTATTCCACCCTGGATAAATCGAAATATTTCGCAAATGATGGTGATCATGCAGATGAAATGGAGACATCCCTCATGTTGCATATCAGACCAGATCTGGTGCGCCCACTCTCTGATGCAGGTCCTGGAACTGAGCGCAAAATAAAAATAAACAGCATCAAGCAGGGCTGGGCCTGGACTGAACGGAAATGGGCCGAAGTTACTGACGATACCGGTATAGGAGATCCCAGGCAGGCTACGGTTGAAAAAGGTGCGGCTTATTATAAAGATGTCACTCGCAGGATGGCTGATCTGTTTGTTGAAATCGCCTGTGCAGACCTCAATGATCTGTATGAGTAGCGATATCCAGTGATGGATACTCCATCGAAGTCTGGATGCAGAGCCATTGGGATTAATCTTTTGAATTAACTGTAAGCTTCGGTTGATTAGCTTTTTGTGTGTTACCCTTTGGTCGTTAACAATCCTGAAGAGGAAGCGGTTCTTGTTAGTGAAGTGCCGGCCGGCATGGCTTCCAGAGCTTATTTTAGCTAGAAGGGAACTTCCTCTTCTGCTTCCGCGACTGCCGCGGTTGCATTTTCTTCAGCACCCTTTTTCCAGCCACCAAGCATGGTGAGTTTATCCCCAACCACTTCAGTCATGTAATGACGTTTTTCCTCTTTGTCCTCCCATGACCGCGTCTGAAGCCGTCCTTCCACATAAATCAAGGCACCCTTTTTGACATAGTTTTCTGTGAATTCTGCAATCTTCCCGAAAACTACAACTCGATGCCATTCTGTATTATCCTGGAACTCTCCTTTCCCATCTTTTCGGGTGTCTGTGGTGGCCATACTGATGGTGGCGATGGCCATTCCCTTTGTTGTGTGGCGCACATCAGCATCGCTGCCTGTACGTCCAACCAATAGCACTTTGTTTACGCTATTGCGTTGCATAATACCCTCCTTCTGTTGGTTTGATTGATGATATTTTATAGTCTGAACTACTTAGAAACAAGGAAAAACTAAGGATAATTATTAATAATTTAATATTATATTTAAACCACCGTAAAATTACTATTGGGTTCCTTTCATATAAACAACAGGTTTTCCCCCACAATAAAGCAGTTAGATTAGAAGGTTTTTAATACAATTACCCGAGCACATAAAAGGATTGTAATGTTAATTCTTGATCAGATGTTTTTAGTATGCACCTCATTTGTCTCAGCAATAGCCCTGTGGCATCTAGCGAATCGTGACAACAATGTTGACAAGAGGCCTCCCTCAGAATATTATGATGGTCTCGCCCTGGCAGTTTTGGGTATTGCTGCCCTGTTATTGACCTTTATGGGATGGGGTATTCTGGGAATCATGGGCGAGGGAACAGGCAACAAGCTGGTAGCTATTGTGGCTTCCTTAATCCCCTTCTCCTGGGCAACTGGATTAATCTCAAAATTTTATCCAAAACATGAAAAAGTATTCTTAGGCATTATGATTCTCGGTTTGATTATGATTACAGCAAGTCGATTTATGGATGCACCTTTAATTGCCAGAATTGTTTATCCCGTGTTTCATACTACAGCTGCGACAGTCGTTATTGCTACTCCAATAGTCGTAGTTAAAAAGGGACTGATGAATTATCATTTTCTCTCGGTTTCGCTGGGGGGAGCCTTGATTAGCACTGGAGGTATTTCTATGGCATTCTTATCCGCAAATAAGCAATTGTTGTTCTTTTCCCAAGATTTTGTCCTGATGATTTTTGCCCCACTCTTATTTTTCACTGGCTTGTTGTATTATTGGGGTATATCTCGTGGAGAAACCTAAATTTGATAGTATCGTGGATTCATTGTATTTCTTGAATAATTGGTTTATATAAATATAGATTGGTAATGATAACCCCCGACCGGGAAAATTTCATTAGGTACCCTATGAAAAACCACATCTTGATTCTCCAAAAGCACCTGATTAATCTAGCCCTTCTATTACTTGTTCTGCTTGTAGTTCCATCAACTCGAGCAGGGGAAAATCTGGATTCGCTTTTTGTTGAGGCGCGTCATGCAGCGATTGAATTGGAAAATCGCGCTTTAGCCATCGAATTGTGTCGACATGCCCTGGAAGTGAATCCCAATTATCACGATTTTCGAATTCTCATGGGTCGATGTTATAGTTGGGAAGGAAATTATGATAAAGCAGAAGCGGAACTAGGCCAGGTTGTGGAGGCTGTGGAGTCCTATCAAGACGCCCGAAATGCTTTGCTCGATGTATACACTTGGTCAAAACAAGATGACAAGGCTCTGGATCTATTAGAATCTTCAGTCCAGATGTATCCCAATGATGTGGGATATAAACTTAAACAGCTTATGATACTTGAAAGCCAAGGAAAAATCTCTGATGCAACAGCGGTTGCTGACGAAATATTACTAATAGATCCAGTTAATAAAACGGTGCTAGAATATAAAAACCGTATAACTGTTTCTGAGATTACACGTTCAACAACGCTACGGTACACTTACAATCGTTTAGCTGAAACAAACACGGAGTGGCAGTTTTTAGTGGTTGAACCAAGTCTTGACCCCTGGCATTGGATATCTTTGGAACATAAGGAATCATTTTCATTTGGTCCTATAATCATCAAGCTGAATTACGCCAATCGATTTAAAAATTCGGCTACCCAGATTGAAGTTGAGTCTTACCCGGTTCTCAGAAAAGGGACTTATCTCTACACGGGTATTGGACTTTCAAAATCAGATTTATTCCCTTCGTTTAGAATGGGGCTTGAGATTTTCCAGGCACTTCCAAATGATTTTGAGGCATCACTTGGTTTTAGATATCTGGAGGTCCCGGATAATCAGATTCCCATTTATGTGGGCTCCCTGGGTAAATACTGGCAATCCTATTGGATAAGCGTGAAGACTTATGTTTCTCCCTCAAACTCAAGTCTCTCCAAATCCTGGGTATTAGGAGTTCGGAAATATCTTGCTAATCCATCTAATCATATCGAATTATATGCAGGATCTGGAGTTTCCCCGGATGCCAATCTGGGTGGTGAAGAGATAGATTTTTTAGGTAGTCGTAGCTTCGGTGTCAATTTCAAAATTGAGATCAAATCTCAGTATGATCTCAATTTAGGTATGAGTCTTTCTAATCTTGAGACCAGAACTGATGCCTTCCGAGGGGATAGCGGAATTCAGGTATCATTCACCAAAAATTATTAGCAATCTGTGTAGAGCTGTGAAATGTAAAAAGGTCTTACCTAAGTGACATATATTACATCAGGATATGAGTAAGAATATCTTAATTGGGTTTTGAGGTGTTTCGAGTCATTTTGAAGGGATGAAAGAATTAAACAGGGGTTAAAAATGAAAAGAATTCCACAAATTAAAATACTCTCCATCCCATTTCTCTTTGCAGGATTTCTAAATAGTTGTACAGAACCACCAGAAGAAGGCAGAATTATTCTAGAAAATAATCTGTCTACACTCTCAAATAGAGTTACCTATGTCAATCAGGTCATCGAAATTGATACAACACTGCAAGCGGGAGCTTTGGCAAAACCTGCCGTTGATCCTGTAAGCCTGGTTCTAATTGCAGAGGTTGACCCACCAACCATTGATGGGCAAGCATTGCAAGCCACCGATATATATATCAAAAGAAACACAGCCTACGTTTCCTACAATATGATTGGTGAGCCCTATCTGGGTGCCGTAGATATTTTTGATATTAAGGATGAAGATGATCCTGAGCTCAAGTCATCCATGCTTTTCACAGATTCAGACGTAAATGGTTTGACTTTTAAAGACAATCATCTCTATCTGGCCATGGCTACCAACCGTGGTGGATTTGATTCACCTGCAGTCGTTGAAAAAGTTCGCATCAGAAATGACGAGCTTACAGATGAAACAGAAACTTTTGATGTCCCCAGCTGGGCAGCCACAGATGTTGAGGTTACAGGCAACCACCTTTTTGTAACCTCTGGAGCTGATAGTGGTCATGTGACGGTTATTAGCTTGAACGATGATGAAGTTGTCTTTTCATATCCTGTTGAAGATGCTCGTGGTGTTGATACCGATGGAGATGATGTCGCTGTTGTTGCAGGTACACCTGCCCGGATGGTAACCTTCGACTATGATTCAGGTGAGATGTTGAATGATTATGACCTGGAAGGTGCCAGTATTGACTTTTCAAAATCAACGATTGAGATACATCGCAAAAAAGCTGTTTTAGCGTTGGGCGATGGTGGTACGCAAATTGTCTGTCTGGAAGATGGTTCGGTTATTGAAGAAATTGCACCACCTGTGGTTGATGATCTAGATCCATCAGTGACAGTTACCAATGCTGCCGCAACGGACAGTAAGACCTTGTACATGTCTAATGGTGAAGCCGGTGTGTATGTCGCCTATACCAGGGATAAGTTTAACTCAAGAGATTGTGATGTGGATGATCTTGAATTGATTGGTCAATTTCGCCTGGATGATTTGGAATCAGTTAATGCAGTAAAAGTCGATGAAGACTATTTATTCGTAGCTGGTGGACTTGGTGGTTTGAAAATTCTCGAAGTAACAGAAGAGGACGATTAAAAGGCACCACGTTTAATCGTTTTAATCAGGATTTATCAAGGATTCGCTCCACCAAATTAGTCTGACTCACATATTGTCGAATCATCTCAAGATCCGGATGAAAATCGATTTCTCCCCAATCGCTGGGGTTACACTGACTGAAATGCACATCATGCCCTGCATCGATGATGTTCTGGATAGCTTTTAAATAAAAAACATTCAGGTTTTCAGGATCACGAACCATGGACTCCAGCATATCTGCATAGATTCCGGGCCCTGATCCACAGAACTTAATTATTCCCACAGATTCACCATTGGCTTCTTCAATCGGAACCTTTTTACTCACCCTCTTTACAAGACCATCAGCCGAAATAATCTTCATATCATCTTCGTCATACTGGTCCTTGATATCTGTAATCATGGTGATAGGATGCGTACTTTTCATCAGTTCACGGATGATGGAAGCATCAAATATATCATCACCATTGATGGTAATAAATTCATCAGAAAAAAAATGTCTGGCCATCCAGACTGACATGAGATTGTTGGAGCCTTCAAAAAATGGGTTGAAAACAATCTCAATATTAAAATCTGAACGATATTCTTCCAGCTTGGACTCTATCTGATCAGCGCGGTATCCGATGATCATGACGATGTCCTTGATGCCACATTCCTTCAAGCTGTGCAATTGCGTTTCCAAAAGTGTCAGTCCCTGGCCTACATCGACAAGACTCTTTGGGATGTCTTTTGTGATTGGGTATAGTCGTGTACCGGTTCCCGCAGCAATTATGATAGCCTTCACTAATAATCCCTTTCTACAATAGCCTGATCGTCTACTCGAAAATCCCACTCTTTTTGTGGCTCTTTCCAATTTCCATAACGGAAGGTCAGGTAGCCATCAAAATCAGTGGGAATGAGATATCCTTTGCCCTTAAACTGAATACTGGAAAGAGACTCGGTAAACTGGGAGGGTGTAGACTTGAGCACCCGTTTCTCTATACCTACCACCCAGAAACAATCGTCACCCAACTTGCGCTTTATAAAAACATCCAGAGTAACTTTCCCTTTTTTTAGGCCACGAGTAAAATTCCGAATCTTGATGATTTTAAGTTCACCCCGTTTAAAAGGTCCCATGTCAGCTTGATGGTTTTGGAGTGTCAATCGGTAGCCTCGAACTAGCAGTAATGGGATGATCAGCCAAAGTTTGGACTTTGTGGTATCGTACATTGAGATATCCATATCATTATCCCAGGGCAAAAGTCGCTGCTCTCTGACAATTCCAATTTGTGTACCACCTTCCAACCAGTATGGAGCACTTACTAGATCGAAGATCCTCGTCACGTCATGTAACATCTTTTCAGCAATCTGAAGATTGTTTCCATCAGACAATTTGTTTTTACCGGACAAGAGCCCTCCTGATTACATCCCACATGTTTTTGAAAGCAAAAACCAGCCTACAGTTTAAGCGAAACCATTGAATATAGGACCTGTTTAAACTTTGTGAGCGCTTCTGATTGGGGTCTGTGGAGTGACGTGTGGGTGTGCGGAACGGTGGAGGCTATTTATCTGATGGATCAGAGAATATTAATGTAAAGGTTGATCCGAGGCCCTTTTCGCTATCCACATTAATTTTCACATGATTCATATCCAGGTAACGTTTGGTCAACGCCAGTCCAAGACCAATCCCCTGGTAATCTTTTACCAGGCCTTCACTCTCTTGTGAAAAGACCTGGAACATCCGCTCGCGATATTCATCCGAGATGCCGATCCCTGTATCTGTAAATGTAAGCTGGAGTTTTTCATCCAATCGGTCAAGTAGAACCGTAACGCTGCCCTTGTCCGTATACTTTATGGCATTTAGAAGAATATTATGGATAGCATGATATATGGAATATTGATCGAACCGAATTTCATCATCTTCAGTGAGAAGCTGACAATCAAGTTTGAGACCCTTTTCTTTGGCTTCTGGTGTTAATTTCTCACAAAGTAATTGAATGAGTTGACCCAAACGGTGTAGTTTTGAATCCAGTTGAAGAGTCCCTGCTTCCAACTCCGATATGTTAATAATAGAATCCAGAGTACGCAGAAGTCGCTGGCTGCTATTATTAATAAACTTAAAATAATCTTCATCTGCCTGCTTCAGGTTTTCTCCAAGACTTTCTTTGAGTCGACCTGTAAAACCAGTAATCGTGGTTAGAGGGGTGCGGATTTCGTGGGTAATATTAGAAATGAATTGGTCCTTCACTTTGTTAGCATTCCTGGCATCAATAAGGGCTTGCTCCAAACTCTCTTCAGCACGTTTCCAACCTGTGACATCACGACTTACTCCCAACACGGCGGTGACATTGCCAGATCGATCCTTTACAGGGTTAATTGAGGTGCTTACCCATATTGCTTTTTTGGTAGTAGGCATAGGTGTTTCATAGGTAGCGCTTTCACCACTGATAAAGGTCTTATTCAAATAGCCTTTAAAGGTTTCAACTGTTTGAGGGGGAAACAACTCTGAGAAATTTTTACCTTCGATTTGATCAATCTCCAGACCCAGGTATTTTGTTGCTGCACGATTGACAGATTGAACCACACCCTCACTATCAATGAGAAAAATGATGTCAGACGAATACTCAAGCAGGGTACGGTATTTGGCTTCATTCACAACATGGGCAGCTTCCATTTCCCGCTGTTCAGATAAGTCTCGGACATAGATACGAGCCCCAACCGGAACCTGCGCTTCATCCAATACAAAAGCGCCCTGGCATTCACCGAGGAAGCCGTCCCCATTTTTCTTCATCATCATGAAATCATATAGATCTTGCTTCTCATAACGGGTATAGGCGGTACGGTTCTGATAATTATCCAGCCCAAACTTTTCAGCTACCTTGATAGATCGTGCGTATTCAGTGTCATTTTGGAAGATGTTTCTCAAGGGCAGGCCAGAGTCGATATCAGCCTGTGTTTGCTCAAACAGATTGAAAGCGATGCGGTTCATATATACAATACTACGACTGGCGAGATCAACTTCAATCAATGCACCAGGTAGAAAATCAAAATATTGATGCTCTTCTCGTTTGTAGTTATGCATAAATTTGACTCTCCACCACTAAATATCAAACGCCTGGTTGCGATAAGAATTGGGTTGAGGAAGGATTTTTCGGATGGGAGATATGATGCGTGAACCCCCATGATGTCTCAACATCAACCTGATAATCGCATATTCCCCACTCGATAGGAAAAAAGATAAACCATACCGACTAAACCAGCAAGTCAAGATTTTTCACCATATTGTGGCGAAAATAATCAAAAACAGGGAGTAAAATTTAATTGCTAATCACACTATTGCTGATTGAGCTCAGCCTAATCGGTGGCCATGAATGGTGGCAAATAAATCTCCTTCAGCATTCGCGCTGAAACTTCAGTGACTCAATCCTCAGGTATATCAATTATTCAAGCTCTGAAAAAAAGGGGCTAAGCAAAAAGCGTTGCTCTGTGATGAGTTACGAGACGAATTACAGAATTTTAACTGATTCTTTCAGTCCTGCCTATTCAGTATATTTTTGTTTGTAAAATTCAAAACATTTGAATTGATATTGGGTCTAAATTGGTCACAATTAAACTCCAATATAAATAGCTACTTATAGGTTACATTATTCGCTGTAACAATCAGTATTTGCCTGGATGAATTAATACTCTCCAAAATACAAACTAAACGCTATGAATTATTGCTGAATCGAAAGCTTTTGTGGGGAGAAAGTAAATATAATAAACTAACTCGCTAACCAACAAAGTCTGAAAGGGAAGGGAAACCGGAATGAAAAGAATTAATATTCTTGTTATTGCTCTGACGCTCATCTTTGGTCTTGCTACCACATCGTATGCTAATGTCTATGCTACGAATCTGGCAGTAAGCGCCGAAGTGATCACGACAGGCACAACAAACACTACTGTTGATATTTCATTTTTACTAAATGAAGATGCAGACAGTGGGGTTGATGTAAAAATTTATAGTGGTGCCACTCTCGTGCGTACCATCACGCTGGCAACAGCGGTAAAAGGAAGTCATTCCGTAACCTGGGATGGAACGGATGCTGGGGGAACAACCCTTGCAGATGGTGATTATACTTTTGAAGTTGTAGCTGCTGATGATGGGAATACTGCCTGGACACAGATTAGTGATAATCTTTTGACAGTGATGTACTCACCCAAAGGCGTTTCCATTAATCGTGATATTGATAGTCCGCATTTTGGTACTGTATATATCTCAAACGGTTATGCTGGAACCAGCGCAAATGCTGGCGGTGTATACAACGGTGATGGAATCTATTTATTCAGTGCTGCACAAGACAGTCTGACTTTTTCTGATGGTGGAATAAGTTGGGGTCATTCCTCAAATTCTCCCAATAAAACGTCAATTGGTGATGATGGACGCGTGTACGTGACTGACTATGGTGCAGATGAACTTTATGTCTTCGATGCAGATATAAGCCCTGCTTCAGCATTTAGAGTTCTTGATGCAGACAATAAAGTCGCTGATCAGTATATCAGTGCCAATTGGGTGCATGGAACAGGTGCAGATCGCGTTATCTACACCGCTGATGCCCACTATGCTACTGGTCAGGGCATCCTGGAATATGCCATCGGGCTTGAGGATACCATGGTTGCTGGAAATTACGGAGAAGTAGCCATTGAAAGACCTAACAATGGATATTACCAGTTGGACGTTGAGACAGACCAGGCTGGAAACATCTATTTTTGTCAGAAAAGAGCGGATCCAAACCAGGCCTACCCACTCCTAAAATATCCACCATATACTGGCACGACTTTGACGATAGATGATACTCTGTGGACTGTACCCATGACATACGCAGGTGCAAACGGTATCGCTCTGGATGAAGTCAACAATCGCATTGCCTGGGGTTCCTATTATTCTGGAACAGTTTATATCCACAACGCCACGACAGGTGCTTTGATTGAAACGTTTGAGACAGGTCAATCACGGACGCAAGATCTGGCTTTTGATGCAGCGGGAAATTTGTATACCGTTGATAATGGTAGTGAATACTGGCATATCTGGTCCTCACCAGACGGAGCCAATTCATTTACATCTCCTGGACAGACAGAAATCACAATTGAGACTCCAGCTCTTGAAGGTGATGTATTGGTCAATGAATTTGATACCAACACCTCATCAGCAGAATACATCGAGCTCTTTAATACAACAGATGTTGCCATTGATCTAGCTACTGATTCTTATGTTTTGGTCTTCGTAAATGGTAATGGGGACGCCATCTATCAGGCTACGGATCTTACTGGATCCATTCCAGCCAACGGATTTTATGTTCTGGCTGAGACTGGCGTGACTGATATTGGAGGATACACTCCTGATCAGAATGCAAGTTGGGGCAGCTTCCAGAATGGTACCGATGCATTTGGTTTGGTTAAAGGAGCCGCTGCTTCTGATTTTGCAAATAGTGGAGTTTACAGTACCTCACTAGCTGCTGTTACGGGAGCTACGCAACAAGATGCCGTCATTTATGCAGGTGGAGATTACCCAGATACTGGTCTTGAGGCTGAATTTAATTTACCTGGTGGACTCGTCTTAAACGGATCTGCTGGTTCATCTTCCAGAATAACTGATGGTCAGGGTGGCTCGAACTATGCCAATAGCGATTGGGAAATTAAGGCTACTCGAACTCCTGGTTCTACGAATTTTGTTCCACCTCCAACTTATATACCATACACTATTGTAGAAATTCAAACTCCAGATGCAGGTGGAGATACTTCACAATACTATGGTGAATTTGTTGAAACCACTGGAATCATTACAGCGCTTACATCCTATTCCTTTTACATCCAGGATGGCACTGCAGATTATTCTGGTATTTATGTCTACATCAACGGTTCCACGAGTGCATACGCGCTGGGAGACGAGATTACAGTCCAAGGTGTAGCCGATGAAAATAACTCAAAAACTCAAATCGCAAGTATTACGGATGTCACTATTAACTCGTCGGGCAATGCCCTTCCAGCCCCAATCGTTCTGATAACAAACACATTATCGGAAGGACATGAAGGCATGTTGGTGGAAATTTCTGGTGAATGTACAGCGGTTTCAAGCGCCGCAAGTACTGATCATTGGGCATTTAAGCTGGATGATGGCAGTGGAGACGCCCTGGTTGATGATCAGATATTTTCAGATGCTGAGACTTCAGCCACTCTCGGAACAACCTACAATGTTGTAGGTGCAGTCAATTTTTATTATGGTGCATTTACAGTCAATCCTCGAGATATAGCTGACATCGAAGAAGTGATCATTGAGAATGATCTCATGCTGACATTTGAAGATGATACTGATGCGGCTAACTGGGGTGTCTATGATGGTGCTACAGGATATACTACTGTCACCTTTGATGCTACAGCTGGTGTTGATGGCTCAGGTGCTATGGTCTTTGGTGATGGTGGATATGCTTACTACATCAAGCGACCCATTAGTGCTACAGTTGGTACAGACTATGTCTTATCTGTTGATCTGAAAACACTTGGTTGGGACAATCCTGACACTTACCCAATTACCTTGTCCATTGAAGGTCTTGAAGCTGAGGAAAATTCAGTGAGTATTAATAGTCTCACTGAGTTTACAAACATCATCCTCATGGGTACGTCAATCAATCCTACAGGTTACATCAAACTCCAGGGAGCGAACACCTCTGCCGCTGGTGCAGGTGGAACTATCAACGTCGCTGTTGATAATCTGATGTTTGATGATGATTATGTGCCACCACCTAGTCTTGATTTAGATCTGGTATTTGAAGATGATACAGATGCAGCTAATTGGGGCGTTTATGATGGTGCCACAGGATATACAACGGTGGCCTTTGATGCCACTGCTGGTGTCGGTGGTTCTGGAGCAATGGTCTTTGGAGATGGTGGTTATGGCTACTATATCAAACGACCTGTAGCAGCCACTATTGGAACTGACTACTCATTGTCAATTGATATCAAAACCCTGGGTTGGGATAATCCTGACTCATATCCAATCACTCTCGCTGTAGAAGGTTTGGATGCGGTTGAAAATTCAATCAGCATTAATAGTCTTACTGATTTTACTACAATAACCTTAACCGGTACTGCAACCACTGCAGCAGGATACATCAAACTGCAGGGTTCAAATACATCTGCAGCCGGTGCTGGTGGAACTATCAGTGTAACTGTTGACAACCTGATGTTTGATGATAATAGCGGTGCAACTGACATTGATCATCCTGTGCTGCTTGCCGCAGGAGCACTCTCAAGTTCAATCGTTGAACTTGTTTTCAATGAAGATATCGATCCCGTAACTGGAGCTAATGTTGCCAATTACAGCGTGGATCACAGTATTGGTGCACCTACAGCAGCCGTTGTACTGGAAGATATAGTTACCCTGACATTGGGTACGGGAATGATGTTCGATTCAACGTATACAGTGATTGTAAACAACGTTGCTGATGTAAACGGCAATGTGCTTTTAGCTGATACAGCATCATTCATGTACACTTATGAATTTGTCTCGGATCTGTTCTTCTCAGAGTACATCGAAGGCAGTTCAAACAATAAAGCGCTGGAAATCTATAATCCTACAGATGCTGCAATTGACCTTGCCGGTTACACAATTGGTGGAACCAGCAATGAGGCAACGGATTGGGAATATTTTTATACCTTTCCAGATACGCTAACAATGAGCATCGCTGCAATGTCAACCTATGTCATTGCTGATGCCAGTGCAGACTCAGTGCTGCAAGCCCAAGCTGATTGGGTATCTTCATATCCTGGTCCAACAAGCTATAATGGCAACGATGCTCGTGGCTTGTTTAAGGTAGTTGGTCTGGATACCATACTCATCGATGCGCTTGGAAATGTGGATAATGCCACAGCAGCTGATTATGCAGCAGCGGGTATTGAAGATGCAATGGGAGAACACACCCTTCTGAGGAAAGCCAACTTTACCATGGGTAATCCGGATTGGATGATGTCCGCTGGTACTGATGCAGCATCATCTGAATGGGTCGTCTTTCCCCAAAATACATTCCGCTTTCTGGGTACACATCCACATACAGATCTTGTGGGTCCAGAACTGGCCGGTATCGTAGCCGTATCAGAGACACAGCTTCAATTGCGCTTTAGCGAGCCTGTTTTGGCTGCAGACGCGCTTACTCTAACCAACTATTCCGTCCAGGATTTTGCAGTTTTTGCAGAGATGCCAACTGCAATAACCATGGTGAACGAGAAAGTCTTTTTGCTGGATATTCCAGCGATCGCACCCAACGTTCCCTATACTCTACACGTATCTAACGTCCACGATATGAGCGGCAATGTTATCATGGATGGAGCAAATATCGGTGTGGTTCTAGATATTCCAGGGAGCTTACCTATAGACAGAATCATAAATGATTTTGTTGGTGGTATTGGTAACTGGGCAGACCCAACCTACTCCGGTTCCACTTATGGAATCCTGACAAGTTCAACATTTGCCTCTACTGATACCATGTCATTTGCTGGAACCCACTCGGGAGAGATGGTTCTCACCGATGATCCTGCTACAAGTGGCGGTTGGTTTGTGAGACTGTGGAATATCAACCGAGTCGACAGAATAGATGCCGATTCCAGGATGTTCTTCTATCTCTATGGTGGTACGGCTGCCATGCAGGCTCGTATTGTCGTACAGGATGATGGTGGTTATGAAGCCGGTCCATGGCGCGACATCACCGATGCTGCAGATGACTGGCAGGTAATATCCTTCGACCTGGCAAATGATCCAGCAACTGGATGGATTAATGGAAATGGTGCTATAGATGCCGCAAGTGGAACAGTTGGAATCGACTGTATCCAGATTCGATCCTCAGAGGATATTAGTCCAGTTCTGTATGTTGATATGGTTACAGAACGCTACAATATCGAACCTGTGGAAGTCACATTCGACGTGAATATGTCGATTTATACCCTGATGGAAACCTTCGATATGAGCGCCGATTTTGTGGATGTTGCTGGAAACTTTAATGCCTGGGGTGAAGTTCCTATGGTTCTTGATGATCCAGAAGCAGACAGCTTGTATACCATTACACTCACAGATGTTTATCCTGGTGAGTCTTTGGAGTATAAGTTCAGGATTAATGGTAGCTGGAGTGATGATACTGCAGAATTTCCATTTGGAGGTCCTGCCCGAGTCTATGTCGTACCTGATACGAATAGTACGGTATTCCATTGGTATAATGATGTGGATGAATATGTTGGTTTTGCTGGCATGCTAATTCCAACGGAATATGCACTGCATGACAACTATCCCAACCCCTTCAATCCCATCACGAATATCAAGTATGATATTCCCGAGAATACGCATGTAACTATTGCGGTCTACAACACCCTCGGTCAGCATGTGATCGACCTGGTCAATGAAGAACAGGCCGCTGGTTATTATCATATGCAATGGAATGGTTTGAATAAACGTGGTACACCTGTTGGTAGTGGACTTTACTTCTACCGGCTCACCACATCGGAATTCACTCAGTCCGAAAAGATGACTTATCTGAAATAAAATCAGATCAGTTAATTGGATTCATAAAGCACCTCACTGGAAAGTGGGGTGCTTTTTTTTGGGAGAAGATTCATGAATAATATCTGCAAGTATATCCCATCGTTTCAACTTGTCTATTCCAGATTAGATTAACTGCAACATGAAGGTTGAGTCCACGCTTTCTATATGGATCCCATTTGATTTTTAAAGGAATGTTAATAACCACAGAATAGGTTCAATTATTTATGAGCGAAATCACTAGAAATAAACCAAGTTCTCGATCCATGTTTCTATTAGAAGGAAACATTGGGGCCGGGAAAACCAGTCTGGGTAATATTCTAAAGGATTCCCAGGAATTTGAATTTCTAGAAGAGCCTGTGGATACCTGGCGCGATGGCTTTGCAGGCAATCTGTTTGAGATGTTTTATACAGATATGCCCCGCTGGTCCTTTACTTTCCAGATCATGGCGTTTACCACTCGGGCAAAAACCTGGTCGGAAATCCTGGAAAAAGTGCAGGGGGATAGAGTCGTATTGGAAAGATCAATCTATACTGACAGGAATGTGTTTGCAAAAAACTTGTATGCAGGTGGCGCCATGAACGATTCTGAGTGGCAGGTCTATCAGCAGCTCTGGGAGTTTTTAGCATCCAACTATTGTGAGAAACCTCAAAAAATTATTTATCTGCGCACACCAGCTGAACTCTGCCTTGAGCGCATAAAAAAGCGAGGGCGCAATGAGGAACAGCAAATGCCCCTAGACTACCTGAAAAACCTGGAAGACTTACATGATGAATGGCTCATGGATCATCCTGATGTGATACTCATTGATGGTACGCGTCGCTGGTCTTCTAAAGAGATTGAGACCATGCTCATCTAACTCTGATTTTTATTCAAGATCGTTTCAACATGTAGGTAGGACAACCCAGGCATCTTCTTCAATATACCCTGTATCCATTTCGGTTCTGCATGATGGGAGCTTTCTATTTTTGTAGTCGCAGCTATCTCGTTGGGCCCTACAAACCACATCTTTATATCAAGAACGGTATTTTCTTTTTGTTCAAGTTCACGGCGAAGAACAACCTCCATATCATTTCCTGCAGCCCGATCGAGGAGTACTTCAGCTGAGGAGGATAGTAGACCTTTTGACCATTTAAGGATTATTATGGCACCGATTATTCCCATAAGCGGATCCATCATCTGCCAGCCCCAATATTTACCCATAAGCAAAGCTCCAATAGCCAGGATTGAGGTGAGGGCATCTGCCAGTACATGAAAGTAAGCAGAACGCAGGTTATGATCTTTGATATCATGACTATGGGTGTGATCCTCTATTGAGGTGCCCATCAACAGAATGGCTGAAACAACATTGACAATCAATCCCATGATAGCGACAATAATGGCCTCACTAAATTGAATGGAAACAGGTTCAAGAAATCGCTCAATAGATTCTATGATCATGAAGAGGGCTACCACAGCCAGGGCAACTGCGCTGGCAAACCCTCCCAGAGTTGTCACTTTTCCAGGTCCAAATGAAAAGCGTTTGCTGTTAAGGTTTCGTCTGGCATAGCGATAAGCAAAAATACCAATCCCAAATGCAGCAGCATGGGTTCCCATATGCCAACCATCAGCCAGTAAAGCCATAGATCCGGTGATATATCCAGCTCCAATTTCTACAAACATCATGAGAAAAGTCAGTGCAAATACTCGCCATGTTTTGGTTTCGTTTTCCTGTTGATCCATGTGATGGTGGTGTGAATGTGACACAGAATTATCCTTTGGTTACTTTTTTCCACATATGTACGCGAGTTGTCGATTTACCCTACCGGTAGAAATATCTGAAAATCCGGAATCCTTTAGCAAGGGGATGAGCTGCTGAACATTGTCTCTCAGCTTTTTATTTCCCCCATGGAGGTGAATTACAAAATCGCTAAGTCGCTGAAAGAAGTTCCCAGCCACCGATTCCATGTCCACGATATAGACTGAGCCTCCAGGTTTCAAAATTCGATGGAATTCATTTATTCCTTTTTTCTTCAAGTCTCCTGGAAGATGGTGCATAACCAAGCTGTTCATCACCACATCGAAAGATTCATCAGAGTGGGAGATGTTCTCAATCAGATCTACCTGGAAATCCACATCCAGCTGAGATTTTTCGACCTTTGAGCGGGCAATGTTAATCATCTGGGGGGAAGCATCTGATCCAAATACTGCACCCTCTATTCCAACAACCTCACTTGCTAATAATGCCTGGTCGCCGGTTCCGCACCCAACATCCAGCACCTTATCACCTGACTTGTAGGGTGCCTTGGCGGCAATCTCATTGCGTAATTGTTTTGATTTACCCAGGGACATAATCCCAACAAGAGTATCATAAAAAGATGCCCATGGGATGGTTTGTCCTTTAGTTGGGGGTGGCGGAGTTTGCGATTTCATGTTTTGATCCTTTTTCTAAAACACTTCATTCATTACTGAACACCTTGTTCGGAAATAGTATATTGTCGAGATAAAGGTATGTCAACAGACAAGCCCTACGATTTGTTCAATTATGAACAATCCGGTGAAATTGTTCGGAAAGTGAGGAGGTAAAGGTGGATCAAAGCAAGACTGATAGACGTGTGACAAGGACTAAGACGCTTTTAAGAAGTGCCCTCATGTCACTCATGACCGAACAGAGCTATGATACCATAACTGTTCAAGATATTCTGGATCGTGCTGACGTTGGACGATCCACCTTTTATTCACATTATCGAGACAAGGATGAATTGCTCATCAGCGGTATGGATGATATTCTTCATAGTTTGATCCACACACTGGAACATCCTGGTCACTGTGATCATCAGAAGATTCTGTCTACAGAACCTCTTTTCCAACATGCCCAGGATCAATTCCCTCTTCATAAAGCAATCATGGGTGGACAGGGAATTAATCTGATGGTGAGAAAAATTCAGAGACACCTTGGTCAACATGTTGAGGATGAATTGAAAAAGTGGCTGCATGGGGATCAGAAATCCGAAGTTCCAATCTCACTACTTGGTCATCATGTCGCCAGTGTCCTGCTAACACTGCTTCGCTGGTGGTTTGACAACAATAAACCCTACACTCCAGCTAAGATGGATGCCATGTTCCAAAAACTAGTCATGCCCGGCATTATTGAAGCCATGTCATCCAAGAACTAAGCAATTCCCAAAATGAGTCTTTTTCATCCATCAAAAGGGGGGAAATATACACCTGTAGCTCATCTATATGGGTAAGCAGGTTTAGTACACCGACCAAAGATTTGTGAAATGGTTGTAATAAGATAAATATTATCTTAAATCAAATCTTGTACACCCTACCTTCGAGATTATCTTCTCCAATCCAAAAGTGGGGATAAAGTCACTTGATAATAACAGGTTAGCGATCGATTTATAGCGTATCTACCAGTAGGTTTTAACGTTACAGGGAGTGCATGTATAAAACAATAACAGACATGGGAAATCCTATCCTGGACAATTTACCAGTCCACTTGAAGCAATTTATCAAACCGCAAATTTATAGCGATTATACTGCCATCGATCAGGCGGTGTGGCGTTTTGTCATGCGTATGAATGTTCGTCACCTTCAGAAAATAGCCCATCCCAGCTATCTGGAAGGACTGACCAGGACAGGTATTTCAGTAGATCGTATCCCTGATATGGAAACCATGAATGAGGTGCTTACCAGGATTGGTTGGGCTGCTGTATCTGTGGATGGTTTTATTCCACCGGCTGCCTTTATGGAATTTCAGGCCTATAATGTTCTGGTGATTGCGGCTGATATTCGACAGCTCCAACACATTGAATACACACCGGCTCCTGATATTATACATGAGAGCGCCGGTCATGCCCCAATCATCGCCAACCCCGAGTATGCTGAATATATCAGGCGTTTTGGAGAGGTAGGCTCCAAGGCCATCGGCAGTGAAAAAGATCATCAACTCTATGAAGCCGTGAGACACCTCTCAATTATCAAGGAAGCTCCTGGAACCAGGCAGGAGGAACTGCTTATCGCCGAAAAACGCATCAGTGACCTCCAGGCCAATATGGGCGAACCCAGCGAGATGGCCCTGATTCGTAATCTACACTGGTGGACGGTCGAGTATGGATTGATTCAGGTTAGGGAAGCAGTAAAAATTTATGGTGCTGGTTTGTTGTCATCCATTGGAGAGAGTGGTGAATGTCTGAGCGATCACGTTGAAAAACGACCCTATACTCTTGAGGCAGCCTACCAGGATTTTGATATTACCAAACCACAACCCCATCTGTATATCACACCTGATTTCGCTCATCTCAGCCTTGTTCTCGAAGAATTGGCCAATAAAATGGCTCTGCGGAAGGGTGGTCTCGAAGGCGTTGAAAAGCTGGTGGGGTCAAAACGACTTGGTACCATAGAATTGAGTACAGGGTTACAGATATCCGGTATTTTTGATGAAGTAATAACCATTGAAGGTAAACCGGCCTATGTCAGAACTATTGGTGCTACGGCCCTGGCTTTACGCGATCGAGAGCTGGTAGGACATGGCAAGGCTTATCACCATGAAGGATTCGGATCTCCTCTTGGTAAGCTAAAAGGTGTAAATCTCGCCATAGAAGACATGAGTCCCAGAGATCTCATGGCCTATGATATTTATGAAGGTAAAAAAACCTCAATCGAATTTGAGAGCGGTGTCCTGGTTCAAGGGGATGTAGTCACAGGTAAAAGAAATTTACAGGGGAAAATTGTTCTCATCAGTTTTGAGAATTGTACAGTTACCCTGGGAGACCGCATCTTATTCGCTCCTGAATGGGGTGTTTATGATATGGCTGTGGGGAAGGATGTTGTCTCTGCATATGGCGGTCCTGCAGATCCCAAGAGCTTTGATCAAATTATCAGGGTACCGGAAGAGCAAACTATTCAGGTGGACCCATCACAAAAATTTAAAAATCTGGAACAACTGTATCATGAGGTGCGACTGGCTCGGGAAGACAGTGTATCAATAGATATTAAGGATATTTTTGTTAAGCTTAAAAAGGAGCAACCCCAGGATTGGTTGTTGGCATTGGAATTACTTGAGCTTTGTGATGCTGGTAGTGAGCTGTCTCAGGTTCTTAAGACCTATTTAGACCATCAGGGGCAACGTTTGCCCGGTGATAAACATTTAATTGAATTTGGAATGAAGCATCTCATGCAAGATGCTTCGCATGAACAAAGAGGGAAATGAAATGTCTGACTCATTAGGAATCCGTAAATATGACTATGTCGAATTTTATGTGGGTTCAGCCAAGATGGTGGCCTATTGGTATGCCAAAGCGCTGGGACTAAAAATTGAAGGATATTCTGGACCTGAAACGGGTTGTAGAGACAGGATTTCCTACTATCTCACCCAGAATAACTTAAAAATTGTGATTACTGGAAGCCTGCAACCCAGTACTGTTGATGTGTCGAATTTTCTCAATTTGCATGGTGATGGGTTGAAAAGATGGGCCATGGAAGTAGATGATGTTGAGAAAATATTTGATCATGCTGTCAAACAGGGAGCCGTCATCCAGAGACGTCCTCAAAAGATTGAAAATGAGCATGGCTATATCACAGAGGCTGCTATCCGTTTGTATGATGATACTGAATTGGTCTACATTAATCGGGATAACTACAAGCACATATTCCAACCTGGTTACGACAAACCAATCCAGGATATCCAATTGACCTCAGGCGATGCAGGATTGATCGGTATAGATCATATCGTAGGAAACGTGCGTGAAAATGAAATGGATAAATGGGCAGATTATTATGTACGCACCATGAATTTTGAAACTTTTATTGATTTTAAAAAGGGCGACATTGGTACAAAATATTCTGCTCTTTTATCAAAGGTAGTGCGTTCAGAAAAATCAACCATCAAGAACCCCATCAATGAACCCTATGAAGGGGAAAAGAAATCCCAGATTGAAGAATACATCGAACAATATCACGGCACGGGAGTCCAGCATATCGCCATACAAACCGGTGATATCATCCACACGATTCGCACCTTGAGAGAGAACGGTGTGGAGTTTCTCAATGTACCGGATACCTATTATGACACCTTGAGAGCGAGAGATGATATCAATATTAAAGAGAATATTGATGATCTCCAGAAACTGAAAATACTCTGTGATAATGAGTCCGGTGGATATTTACTCCAGCTATTCACCAAACCCATAGGAGATAGACCAACTTTCTTCTTTGAGTTTATTCAACGAGCCGGTGCTCAGGGATTTGGGAAGGGTAATTTTCAAGCCTTGTTTGAGGCCATTGAAGAAGATCAGGAATTACGAGGGAATCTTTAATCAGATTATGGTTATTTGACCATAATAATAAAGCAGTAGAGGGAGCGGGGCATGCCATTTTATCATGTACTGGGTGAGATTCCCAGAGTCAAACACACTACTTTTTATAAATCAGATGGGAAAGGGTTATACCGGGAAGAGTTGGTCTCCAGCAAGGGTTTCTCGGGCATTTACTCAAACCTCTATCATCATCATCTTCCATCAGCTACACAGGAAATACAAAAAATTTCTATAGCAGGTCCTAAAACCCTGGATGAAGCCCCCATCGTTTATACTCATTGCGATACCGATAAAGACCCCCATGGTGGTGACTATATTCATAGTCGGGAAAAACTATTAGAAAACACCCAGTGCTCAATCTCAACTGCCAAGGTCACCCAAAACTCTGAAGTTTTCTATCGCAATGCCAGGGCGTCAGAGCTGATTTTTGTGCATCACGGTTCAGGCGTTTTAAAAAGTTCCTATGGAGCAAATCCATTTGGTCCCGGTGACCAGATTGTTGTGCCCAAGGGTACCATCTACTCCATGGATTTCGATGATTTTGATAACAATAAATTATTGATTGTAGAATCCAGATCGGCCTTTGAGATTCCCAAGCATTTCCGCAACGAATATGGACAATTAAACGAGGATGCTCCCTATTGTGAGAGGGATTTCAGACCACCAGAGTTTATGGAGCCCATCGATAAAAAAGGGAATTTTAAACTGATTGTAAAAATGGATGCTCAATTCTCCGAACATATTCTCCCCAATCATCCCTTCGATGTGGTTGGCTGGGATGGATATCTATATCCTTTCACTTTCAACATTAAAGATTATCACCCCAAGGTGGGGCGCATTCATCTGCCACCACCGGTCCATTTACTTTATACGACCGATGCATTCGTTATATGCAATTTTGTCCCTCGACCATTTGACTTCCATGAGGCGGCCATCCCAGCACCCTATTTTCACAACAATGTGGACAGCGATGAAGTGCTTTACTATCTGGACGGAGATTTTATGTCACGTAAGGGCGTAAGTGCAGGTTCACTCACCTGGCATCCAGGTGGTATTCCCCACGGTCCACAACCAGGTAGAACGGAAGCATCTGTTGGTGTAGAGCGAACAGATGAATACGCATTTATGATCGACACCTTTGAGCCTCTCAAGCCTACGGTGAAGGTTCAGGAGTGCCAAGACGATAACTATCCAAAATCATGGTTGTAAATAGATATGATTAAAATACCACGCTTTGTCGAACAATTGATTCCCTATAAAGCAGGGAAGCCCATCTCTGAACTAGCCAGAGAGAAGAATCTGACCCGTATTGTGAAGCTAGCTTCAGCTGAGAATCCTCTGGGGTCAAGCCCCAAGGCACTGAAAGCGATCGAAAAAGCCCTTTCAGGTCTGAATCGATATTCTGATCCGGCTTCCTATGATCTGGTTCAGGCTATCGCCGAGAAGTATTCGGTCCAACCCAATCATATAATTTGCGGTCATGGCACAGATTCTCTATTGGCCTATATCGTATCTGCCTTTACTGAGGAGGGTGATGAGATCATCACCTGCGAAGGCACCTTTATCGGTATCTATGTTTCCATCAGTAAAACCGGACGTAAACTTATCAAACTACCCCTTAAGGACTATGGTTTTGATCTGGAAGCATTGGAGGGAGCCATAACAGAAAAAACCAGCATGATCTATCTGGCCAATCCCAATAACCCTACTGGTACCATGTTTTCCAGTCAGGAATTTGAAGCCTTTATGGCAAAAGTCCCAGATCATATCATGGTTATCCTCGACGAAGCCTATACAGACTATGCCAGCGAATTTGAGGACTATCCTAATGGTGTCAGATATGATTATGAGAATCTGGTGATCACGCGGACTCTTTCTAAAGCTCAGGGTCTGGCAGGCTTGCGTATCGGGTTTGCAGTAGGGCCTGACAAGGTCATTGAAGCACTCTATAAGGTGAAATTACCCTTTGAACCAAATCTTCTAGCACAGCAGGCTGGAATTGCGGCTCTGGATGATGTTGAATTCCTAAAAAAGACCATTGATCTAAATCGACAGTCACTAAACATGCTGAAAGAAAACTTTGACCGTATCGGTATTCCTCAAGTCAAAACCCACACCAATTTTATCCTCACTTTAATGCCCACGGAATCCGATGCAGCTCTTTTTGCCGAGGAATGTGCCAATCGTGGATTGATTGTACGTCATGTGGATAAATTCGGTGTATCCAATGGAATCAGGGTAAATTCTGGAACCATGGATGAAACAGAGTTTGCGGTGGAAGTCATGGAAGAAGTATATCAAATAGTATTGAATAAAGGGGAGAGATAGAATTGAAAATTGTTTCGTATAAATCAGGTGACTCGAATCGTAGTGGACTCTTGATCCGAGAGCAGGTCTATGATATTCAAAAAGGCGGGGAAACCATTGGTGTAGAATTGCCCTCAACAGTTTTGGAGCTCCTTAATCTGGAAGCATCAGGAATGGAAACTCTCAAAACTCTGGATCAACGGATCAAACGCGGTCTGGGAGTCTCCACCGTAAATGATGCTGAGTTAGTGGCGCCAATTCCCAATCCACCTTCATGTCGGGATGCCTACGCGTTTCGTCAACATGTCGCCACAGCTCGTCGTAATCGTGGGGTTCCCATGATTCCAGAATTTGATCAGTACCCCATTTTCTATTTCACGAACCATAACGCCATTTTCGGTGGAGGGGATATTCAAGTTGAAACGGATCATGAGCACAAGCTGGATTTTGAGCTTGAGGTGGCCATTGTGATTGGTAAACGAGGAAAAAACATTCAGGCTCAAGATGCCGATAATTATATCGCGGGCTATACCATAATGAATGATCTTTCTGCGAGACTGTTGCAGATGGAGGAAATGAAACTCAATCTTGGTCCTGCCAAAGGGAAGGATTTCGCCACATCTATTGGTCCCTGGCTGGTTACACCTGATGAGTTGGATGAATTCAAAATCCAGACAGATTATGGACTGACTTATTCCCTGGGAATGCAGGCCTACCACAATGGAACTCAGATCTCAGATGGCAATGTGAAGGATATGACATGGACCTTTGCTGAAATCATTGAGAGGGCATCCTATGGTGTGGAACTATATCCTGGAGATGTCATTGGTTCTGGGACGGTGGGGAGTGGATGCTATTTAGAATTAAATGGAACAGCTGCTCTTCAAGCTGATGAAGCAGGTGAAGAATTTGTCCCGACCTGGCTAGCAAGTGGTGATGAAATTGAACTCAGGATTGATGGTCTAGGGGTTTTAAATAACACAATGGTATCAAGTGGTTCGGACCATTCAATTTTGGCCAAGAAGAAAATGATCTCATAAGGAATACCGCTGTGAATGAGACGACATCTAACGGGTTTATCAGTGTTGATCCTGATCAAAAACCCCTCAGAGAAGTTCACAACTTATTACTCAGTGGGGTGAGTCCGAGACCCATCGCTCTGGTTTCAACGATCTCAGAAGATGGCATCGACAATCTCGCTCCGTTTTCCTTTTTTAACGCCTTTGGAGCAAATCCTCCCTACATTGCTTTTTCCCCGGCCTATAGTGGGAAGGATGGTTCCGCCAAGGATACACTCCTTAATCTGGAAAAGATACCGGAGTGCGTGGTCCATGCCGTGCCCTTTGATTTGATTGAGCAGGTCAGCCTGGCTTCAACTGCTTATGGTCCAGAACTAAGCGAATTCACCAAGGCCGGTTTCGAGACGTTAGCGTCTGAAGTTGTTCGGCCAAAGCGTGTTACAAAATCCCCCTTCCATATGGAGTGTAAAGTCGAGCAAATTATTCCATTGGGTGGTACAAATGGTTCTGGAAATCTGGTTTTGTGCAAAGTGGTTAGATTCCATGTTTCTGAAGCGATAATGGAAGATGGGAAAATGACTCCAGATGCATTGGATCTTATTGGCAGGAATGGCTTCAATTATTATACACGCGCTTCAGGAGCTGCTCTATTTACTGTGGATAAACCCACTGGACAGGGGATGGGTATTGATCAGCTACCTGTTTCTATTAGAGAGTCAAGCATTCTCACTGGGAATGATCTAGGCAAGCTGGGCTCATTAGAGAGATTCCCTGATACCGGTGCTGTCGAGGACTATGTAAAAGGACTAAAATCTGAGACTTCAGAATCTAAATATCATAAATTATTGTTGCATGGGTTGGAGGATTTAGAATCCAAACCTAACCAGGCCAGGCGGGATATTGAGGTCGCGGCGAAGGTGGCTCTCAATGAAGGTGACATCGAATTTGCCATTCATGTACTTCTGGCTCTCGCTGACCTTTAACTACCAGCATTACAACTAATATTGATTCATAAAAACAGGCAGAATACTCTGCCTGTTTTTATTGCTATGATCTTTTCTTGCCTTCCAACCGTGCATCTTCCAGAAAATCGATGTATTTCCGAATGTACCGCATGAAATAGATGGCTTTATCCTCAGCGAGGAAGGTGGCATTGCCAACTTCAGCTCTATCTCCTACAGGTACAGGGAATTCAAAACCACTGTCCGTGATGTACCACAAACTCCCTCGGCTATAAAAACTAATTCTTACTTTCTGTCCTCCTTTTACCATGTCTTTCAGGTTCATCTCTAACCCCTTTCTTGGTTATTTGGTTAAGGTTCCTGAAACAAAAAAACCCCGCTATCGGTTAGGATCAGCGGGGTTTTAAATACCTCTTGTGGTATGTGCTAAGGAATAGGTCTACCTATGACATTTTCCACATATATATGCTGATCCATGGGCTTGTGCGCCCACGGAATCTTGAAACTCAATATTTATATTTCTCATCATCACGGCAGGATGATAAATGGAGTTCATGCTCATACCAAATACTTTCTTCTATCCCGGGGTAACCTAAAAGTCATCGCCCTCAGCACTCTCTCCACCATTCATTCCATCCCCATTCCCGTTTCTGTCCCTTGAACGGTAATTATTGAAAATGTATTTAATGGATGCTGAAAAAATCGGCGCTACTCTATCAGATGATTGATAACGATACCAGCCATCACCTGAACTGGTAAACTCATGGTCACCGGTATCCAGGATGTCGCGAACATTGATTGAAGCGCTGAGCTTGTTCTCAATGATGTTTAAACGAGCACCAGCATTCAGAAAGAACATGGCTTCTCTTTTGCCCTGAGAGGTGACAGATGGGCTATTGTACATGGCATTCATCTGCAATTTGATCAAGCTGTTGACTGTGAAGTTATTATTGAAGCGCATACTATAATTATCACTTTCAATGTTCTGGTTAAAGGCGGCGGGCTGATCATTGATTTCGTAATGATATATGTTACCCATGAGATTGAAATCCCACCATTCAAACGGCATAAGACGTAAGGAGAGTTCAGATCCTACCGAGAGAGAATTTCCCACATTGTCAAAGGTATGCAAAATGACATTCTCTGAATACACACTTTGCACCCTCTCAACCAGGTTAGTGGTTTCGCGGGCATACACTTCTACAGAAATCATATTCTTACCAAAATACTGCATGTATCCAGCTTCGGCAGAGTTGATGTATTGGGGCAGTAGTCCAGGATTACCTACCCTGACATTGTATGCATCTGTCCAGGTCTCAAATGGTTCCAGAAACCAGCCTCGGGGACGGCGTATCCGCCTTGAATAGCTGGTCATGAATTTGTTTGTTGGTGTAATATTATAAGAGAGGTGGAGGGTTGGGAAATAATCCCAACGATCGATCTCAAAATCTATGCTGTCAATAACGGCGATGTTTCTGAACGTGTATTCAGCTCGGAAGCCACCCTGTACACCCAGTTTGCCAATGTTTGTAGACAGCACGCCAAACAAAGACTGAATATTACGTTTATACTCTGTATCATAATCATAGGAAGTAACTTTCACATAATCAACTGCGGTCGTATCCCATATCTGCAGACCACTTTCATCTGCTGAAAGTCCAGAACGTAATTGGTATCCTGCTTCCAATTTGCCATCATTGGCAAAGGGTTGCTCGTATTTAACCTCGAGACGAGCACGGTTGGTTGGTCCATCTTCAGTAGTGATTTTTCCGCTGATCTGCTTCCCGTTAATATCAAATTGCTCTGTCGTGCTTTCCTCATCAGATTTCCGTGTGCTATAGCTTCCATCTACAGCTAGACGATGGGTGGGTCCGTTGAACTGATGCTCATAGTTGGCACCAAGATTATAATAGGCGCCCCCGCGCTTAGATATGGCTTCAGACGTTGATATAATTGGAACGCTAAAATTGTTTGTATACTCAGAGAATGTGTTCTCACCTGATCTACTAAATCCTCTAGATCCATAGGAAAGTTTGACGCCTAATATGTCATTATCAGAAAGATTGAAGTCAATTCCACTGCGAAGTCGATAGCCACCATGCTGAAAGCGATTATCGCCCAGCTGACCTACGAAGAAATCTGTATTTCCAACCGTTGTTTGACTGAGGCTTGAATCCTGGCCTTCATAAGTCCGGGTATGATAAGCCCCGCTGATATAAGCGGTGTATTTATGGTTGCGATAATTGATCAGGAAGTCTCCGCCCAGTTGTCCCAGGCTCCCGGCACTCAGATTGGAAATTCCGCTGATACCTTCAAGCTTACTTTTTTTAGTGATGATATTTATGATACCTGAGACACCATCAGGATCATAGGCTGCTGAAGGATTTGTGATGATCTCGATATTATCAATGGTGCTGGCAGGAATGGTTTGGAGGGCTTCATTTCCATCCAGAATTGAAGGACGATTATCAATCAGTACGGTAAAGTTACTGCTGCCTCTCAACTCCACATTGCCTTCAATATCCACCTGAACAGAAGGGGCGTTTTCAAGTACTTCCACTGCTGTACCAGAACTGGAGGTAAGGTCCTGTCCTACATTGATCACTTTTTTATCGATCTTGTATTCCATGGTGGTGCGCTCTCGCTCAACCACTACAGATTCACCTGATACAGTTGCTGGAACCAGGAAGACCTGTCCAATCATGGCCATGGGTGTGGCCATGGTAATGGTCAGACTATCTATCCTCAATTGCTCGAAACCCATAAATTTGATGGTCAGGAAATAGTGCCCCGGTTTAACAGGATTAATACGGAAGCGTCCTCTTTCATCCGTGATGGTCCCTGTAATGGCCTCATCAGTATCACTATTGTGGAGCATGACATTGGCATACTGAATAGGGCTTCCAGATACATCATCCAGAACTTTTCCTGCAATGCCTGAACTGGGTCTCCTCCCACCGCCTCTGCCCTGACCGTGTTGAGGTTGAGCAACAATGGTGGTTGTCATTAGGATAATTAGTACTAGGGGGAGGGTAAATATTTTGAAGCGAAGCATGAACATTTCCTTTATCAAATCGAGACCGATCACAGGTCAGCGAAGATTATTTCAATTGGCCGACAACATAACTGAGACGCTACATAAGTAAAAAGGTTAAGAGGGGAATGGGAGAAGCGGAGATGATGGCATTTTTTCCTGATGATCAATAATCAAATGTAAAATAAACTTTCCATTATGTATAGTTTATTGTATATTGGTGCATGAGACCTAAGTATGATATCAGAAACAATTTGAAGTTGTGTCGCCTGAAGACTGGGGATTTAACCCAGGAACAGTTGGCAGAAAAAGTTGGTACCACACGACAAACGATCCTTTCTATTGAAAAGGGCCGGTATGCGCCATCTGTGGGGTTGGCATTACGTCTGTCACAGGTTCTTGGTGCTACTGTAGAAGAAATGTTTGAATTGAAGGAGTAGCGAGATGATCAACAAAATATTCAGTCGTTTGGAGTGGCAACCCACCCATGCAACACTAATAGCTGGTGTTGTGGTTCTTCTGGGGTTTGGGCTTTCAGAAATCAGCTGGGCTTTTTTGTCGCTAGCAGCCCTGGGCACCTTTGGTCCTGGAATCCTGAGAGAATTGGGCATTTTGAATGATCAAGATGAATTTCAACGGCGGGCAGACCGCCAGGCAGGTTATCATGCATTTCTCACAGCCGGATTATTCACTTTTTTGCTGGTAACCTATTTAAGATCTGGTGATCGAAATGTTGAAGAACCTGAGGTTGCCGTATCGCTGATTCTGGCAATACTCTGGTTTACCTGGTTTCTCAGTTCCTTATTATCGTATTGGGGTCCCCAGAAAACCGTTTCACGTGTTCTATATGGCTTTGGTTGGGTTTGGCTGGTATTCAACATCGTTGGCAACCTTACCGATCCCATCGCTCTGATCATGCAGTCACTAGTAGCAATGCCATTTTTCCTCCTGGCCTATGTGGCCAAGAGATGGCCCCAAATTGCTGGTGTGGTTTTAATCGCGGTTTCAGCATTCTTCTTCTACTTCTTTCATCTCTATGAAATATTTGGTCCCAACCCTCTAGAAAAAGGTCGGGGAATGGTCATAATTCTCTTTATGGGGCCACTACTGGTAAGTGGGATCATACTACTCCGAAATCGAGTTGTTGAGGATGAATCCTGAAACGCCTGTGTGGAGTTATGGGCACAATAACCTTTGATGGAGACAAAATGAAATTCAGATTAAAATTGATGACAATACTGTTCCTAAGCCTTTGTACTCAGGTCATAGGACAGGGGGATTCAACCGGTATGGATCAATTTATTGGCGACTGGTATGGCGAGGGACATTTTTACAATGTCAATTTTAGCAACGAGGTTGGGATGGTTCGGTTTACCCTGAGGGTTACAACGGAGATGGAGATCAGTGGCTCAATCGGTGATGCTGAGTTAACAGATGCAGAAATTGAAGTTGATGACTGGAACGATGGGTTTATGATCAAAGGGACTGTGGTTGGTCAAATCTTTCCCCACAATGATTTCCAAAAGAAGCGCATTATTATCATGCTAAATGAAGTTCAAGATGGTGTATCGATTGGTGATTTTCACCTAAAAAGCAATTTTATATTTGATTTCAATATGCGACCTGGGGGTATAACATTACACAAAAACCCCTAGATTTGACCAACACTCAACCATCAGTGTGATCAATCCATAAGTTTTTTCAGGAGCTCCTGGGCTTTTACAAAATCAGGCACTTCCCTGACCAGTCCAGTTAGTACTGTAGCTGCCTCAGAGGGTTTCTGAGCCTCGAGTAAAAACCGGGCATAGGTAAAACGAACATTTGCAGATTGAATCCGTGTCAACTCAGGTGCTTTGAGAGCCATTTCAATAAAAGGCATTGCCTGCTCTAAACCGGTAGTCATTCTATGCGATATCGCCAAATTATAATAAAACATCCCCTTTGATGTAGTTGTGGATAGCGCTCCCTGGCAAGTCTGTTTTACTAGTTCCCACATCTGGACCTGTTTGGCGCATTCAACCAATTTTGTGTAATATTCTGTTTTTTCGGGATACATCTCTATAATTGCCTGATATTCCTGGCAAGCCTTATTCAAATCACCCAGCTTCAGGTAATGGTCTGCCATATTACTATGTGCTTTACCCCAGACATGGTGATCGAATAGGTAATCCTGGGCGAGCTGGGCAGTCACGTCATCGTAGAGGGGCGCATAGTCAGCGTAATCAACGCTACTGTTGCCAAAGGGCCAACGTTGCAGCAGCTTGAAAATCTGTAACGCACCAATTTCCCAGTCAAGGTCCGTAACCAATAGGGGTTGCCCGGTCGTGTCCTGAATAGGGGTCAGAGGTAATAAATTAGTTTTATCCATAGCCTTGCGAAACTCCCTGGCCATAATATGATAACCAATGGGGTTTGGATGGAGATGATCGCAAAACAGATCCTTGCCAGGGATGCTGGAACTGGAAGCACGCCTGAAAGCAGATTTCATATCCACTATGGGTTGAGCAAATCGGCCGGCCTTGACCTGTAGTATCTCGTTGAGATAGTCATTCCCACGGAAGGGAACTTGATCATTATTTTTTGCACGGGTTAGGGAAATGTGGGCAGTCGTGGTATCACCTTGTCGAAATTCCCGAAGACCTTTGAGATATAACTTATGTGCTTTGCTTGATGTCTGCGTTGGATTGGATGTGATGTCCAGGGGTATTTGATCCTTGATATTGCTGACCAGATTGCTCAGGATGACTGGTACACCAGCTGATTGACAGGCCGTTAGGATGACATCCAGGTTAGCTGAAAAATTTTCTCTGGTCTTAATCCTGAGCATTGAATTGGTTTCGATAAATTTATCATCGATCACTTTCTCCATGAGTGTTGGATTACCAGTGCTTGGAGGAGCGTCTGCAAAACCTCTCATAATGGAGCCGATCATCTGGATGACACGAAATTGTTGAAATTTTAAAACAAGACGAACAACTCTTCCATCATGCCCTAGGGATATGGTTGATCCAGTACCGTAAGCCCCATAAAACTCATTGTGACCCATATAGAGCATGATCAAATCAGGTTCTTGGTCTAGTATTTCAGGAATCCAGTCCACAATAGTAAAACTGTTGATGGCAGATAGCCCCATATTGATCACTTCAAAGTGGCGGTTGGGATAATCTGCTTTCAGAAGTAGATCAAGCTGTTTAGGGAAGGGTGCAGTCATTTCATAGGGGAAGCCTGCTGTGCTGGATCCACCAAGACAAAAGATGCGTATGGTTCCGGGACTTTTCTTAGAGCTAAACTTCTCAGGATACAGATTTGGAACGGGCATGATAGCTTTGTCAAAATAGCGCTCACCCACCTGGGAGTTGATTTGAGTATAGGATGTATCCCCTTCAGTAACTTCGATAAAAAGCGGGGGTTGAGGATAGGCATCTACAATCCATAAGGTCAGTTCAATTATTGCAAGAAAGGCAACGGGGAGGAGCGCCGCTAGAATACTGAAAATGATTTTTTTAATTTTCATGAAACTCTCTTGGGTTTAAAAAATCGCATAAATGAAGGGTGCTAGTGAGCTGCCCTGACCCACAACGATGACCATTCCCAAAAACAAAAGTATGCCTACAATTGGGATCATCCAGGTCTTTTTGTTTTCTCGGAGAAATAAGACGAATTCTCTGGTAATTGAAAGCTTACTCATATTGGGTGACCATTAGGGGATAGCTCAGGATTGTTTCTCGGACATACCTGGTTCATAAGGTTTGGAGTCTCTTATCCTCCAGTAGGATGCCGCATCAGGATCGATAGCTTCATCCAGGTGGTCTTTTTTGATGAGTCTGAATACCAGACCAATAGGGCTGAATATAAGAAAAAAGATGAGCCCTAGGATAATTCGAGTCATAATAAACCCAAGTATTAGTGCGAAACTCATCCATAACACATAAAGGGGTTTGAGAATAAGAGGGAAAAGGAATCCCAGGAGCAAAATTGAGACACCTGTTGAGATCAGAGGAAGTGCATAATTGAGGGAGAGGAAATAAGTAATCAGACCAATAACCAAGAGGAAAATACCCATGGTTTTTCCAAACCTACGAAATTCTCCATGGTCAGTTCCACCCCAGATCAGCTTTAGCTCCTGACTCAGCACGATCCCTGCCCTGGTTTAATCGAGTTCATATTGATTCTTCCAATCCACATCATCTTCCAGGATGGGTTGCTCAGATTTATTGAGCAGGTAATTTCCCAGAACCAGATGGTCCATATCCGTTCGCATAAAACAGGTATATGCTTCTTCAGGTGTGCAAACAATAGGCTCCCCACGCACATTGAATGAGGTGTTGATGATGACGGGGCTGCCTGTGAGTTTCCAGAAGTGGCTGATGAGGGCATGATATCTGGGATTGTCATCGGAGTTGACCGTTTGTATCCGAGCAGATTGATCCACATGCGTTATAGCCGGAACCGTTGATCGAGGGGAATTAATCATAGCCAATCCTGATTGATTTTCATCTCTCTCCTTCCACAACTCCTTCTTTACCGGAGCCACCAGCAACATATAGGGGCTTTCCTCTTCCAGCTCAAAAACATCGGAAACCTGCTCGCTGAGGATACTGGGCGCAAAGGGTCTAAAACTCTCCCGATACTTAATCTTTAAGTTCATGGTGGACTGCATTTTTGGTGATCTCGCATCTCCAATGATACTTCTATTCCCCAGCGCTCGGGGACCAAACTCCATTCGACCCTGAAACCAGCCAATCACCTTCTCATCCGCGATGAGTTGTGCCACTGAGGCAAAAAGGGAGGGGTCATCATAACGATGATATTGAATATTTTTGGAATCCAGGATGGCCTTTATATCATCATCGGAAAAGTCTGGTCCAAGATATGATCCCTGCTGGCTATCTCTTTGGGATTGAGGCTCCCTGTCTTGATCAAGATACTGATGCCAGGTAAATAGTGCTGCTCCCAAGGCCCCGCCAGCATCACCGGCAGCTGGTTGGATCCAGATATTTTCAAAGGGACCTTCCCTCAGGATGCGACCGTTCCCCACACAATTCAAGGCGACTCCACCGGCCAGAACCAAATTCGACTTGTTGGTCTGCTTGTGAACATGGCGGACCATCTTGAGGAGGATTTCTTCACTGACTTCCTGGATAGAGGAGGCAATATCCATTTCTCTCTGACTGAGATCTGATTCAGGTTTACGAGCTGGACCTCCAAAGAGTTGTGCAAATTTTCGATTAGTCATGGTCAGACCTGCTGCAAAATTGAAATACTCCATATTCATCTTGAAGGAGCCATCATCTTTCAGGTCAATGAGCTTGTCTTTGATAAGATCGACGTATTTAGGTTTCCCATAAGGTGCTAGTCCCATGAGTTTGTATTCTCCCGAATTCACTCTAAATCCTGTGAAATATGTGAATGCCGAGTAGAGCAATCCCAGGGAGTGGGGGAAATGCAACTCACCAAGGATATCGATTTTATTATTCTGACCCACGCCATAGCTGGAGGTGGTCCATTCTCCCACACCATCTACAGTAAGAAAAGCCGCATCCTTAAAAGGGGAGGGGAAAAAAGCTGAAGCTGCATGGGATTGGTGGTGTTCGGGAAAAAGAATTTCCCCGTCGAACTTCAGTTCATCAGCAATAAAGTCCTTTATCCACAGTTTTTGCTTCAGCCATAGCGGCATGGCTTTGATAAAGGAAGCGAATCCCCGAGGTGCATAGGTCAAGTACGTGCTGAGCAGGCGATCAAATTTTTGAAAAGGCTTATCATAAAAAGCGACATAATCTAGATCTTGCTTCTTTATCCCAGCTTCCTTTAGGCAATACGATATAGCACTTGTTGGGAACCCGTGATCATGCTTCTTGCGAGAAAAGCGTTCTTCCTGGGCAGCTGAAATGATCTTCCCATCCCTGATGAAACAGGCCGCGCTGTCATGATAAAATGCCGATATGCCTAAAATATTCATTCAAAACATGTTACACAGGAAGCCAAATAAAGGTACTTAAAAATAGTCTGGTTGGTATTGATTGACTTACGAACATATTAAAAATGAACGATTAACGGTTAATAATATATAAAACGTAAAATAATGCTTGACTCGTTCAAAATATTGTTCATATTCCATACGTTTACTAAACAAAATAACGGAAAGCGTACATATTATGCCACATCGAATACTCTCAGAAGTCCAATTACCAGACTTTCAAGATCGTCCAAAAAAGGAGGGAGACATTCTCCGTACCGCAGAAGATCTCTTTATGCAGTTTGGCTATGATCGAGTGAGTGTGGAGGAAATTTGTCGAGAGGCAAAGGTCTCAAAGGTCACTTTCTACAAATATTTCAAGAACAAACTTGAGGTACTTGAGGACTACATGACAGTTCGACTTGAATTGGGGATGGAAGTCTTCACCAGAATCCGTACCGCTGATGCCAGTTTACCGGAGAAAATGAAAGCGCTGATCGCTATGAAGGAATCTGCAGTCAGTCATTTCACCCCCGTATTTTATAAAAGCTTGCTGAGCGGGGATGAACAGGTTCAAGGGTTTATGCATAGATGGGGTGCCACTAGCCTGAGCGCCATGCGTGACTTCCTGGAGGATGGACAAAGGAGTGGTGAAATTCATCCGGACTATTCCATAGATTTTTTACTCCATATCTGGAATTCTTTGGCTGAAACAGCCAGATCCGAGGATATGATGACAATGTTCAACGATGACATGGTAAAGCTCTCAACCGATTTCTTGAATTTTCTATGTTTTGGAACGACCGGTCCACCTCAGGAGTAAGTATCAATTGAAATCCATCATCCTTATTATACTGCTTTCTCTCTCTGCCCTTTTTGCAAATGACAGAAGCCTCAATTTACAGTGGAAAGGACAGGCTTCCGTTATTCATGCCAGCTCATTTGCAGGCTCCTTTGATGAGAGCCCAACTACCATGCGCTATATCCCACAACTTCGTCTGGATTTTCAGATCAGCCCAGCCAATAGGCTCGGTTTTGATGCGGCAGTAGATGTATACAACTATTCCCTGGGCGATTCTTTGGTTGATATGGATGGGGACCTTTATCGCTTCACCCTACGCTATGACACGCCTAAAACTCAGGTTCGGGTTGGTTTGCAGAAGATAAATTTTGGTCCAGCCCGTATGCTGCGAGTCCTACAGTGGTTTGATGAACTGGATCCACGGGATCCCCTGGCATTGTCTCCAGGTGTCTGGGCTGCCATGGGAAGATATTATTTTGACAACGGTGCCAATCTTCGCCTCTGGACCATGGCAGATGCTCCTGATCAGTCACGGAGTTACTGGGGCGATAGTGACTCCTGGCCCTGGGATGCTGGTGGACGTTTGGAATACCCAATTCCAGCAGGAACTCTAGGACTGACTTTGCATAGTCTCGATATTTCGAATGTCAGTGATATTAAGGAAAACAGAATAGCTGGAGATGTCCGTGTAGATGCAGTGGTGGGATTATGGTCTGAAGTGATGTTTGCCCGCATCGAGGATCCAACACTGACCATGGATGTATTTTCTGTGATGGCTGGAGTCGACTACACCTTTGGATTGGGCAACGGTCTATACACAGCGCTTGAGATGGCCACGACCTATCAAGGAACTTCAGGGGATGAAATGCCCTGGCAGATACGAAGCTACGCCATCTCTGCAAATTATACACTTGGGTTATCTGATGGTTTGACGTTCTATCTATATACACTCGATTTTCCCATTCTTGAGTCTCAAACCATCCCCATGCTGGGGTGGCAGCACACTTCTGGGAACTGGCTGTTCTATCTTGCCTTATATGATATGCCTGAGTTTACGGCTGGCAGTGGGGTGTCCCTCCCAACTGGAGCAGGTTTACAAATCAACATAGCATTTAATCACTAATTTTTTTCAATAAGAACTAAAAGGAAATCAACATGGACAAGAGCACACTGATCAAAACTCAAGGTCTCGTGAAGCGATACCCGGTAGGTGGAGGTCACTTTACTGCACTCAAAGGTCTCGATCTTAATGTGAATTCTGGTGAATTTGTGGGACTTGTGGGTCCCTCAGGATCAGGCAAAACAACCCTGCTGAATATTATCGGAGCACTTGATGCCCCCAGCGAGGGAACCGTAGAAGTACTGGGAAAAGACCTGGCTACACTATCTGGTGCCCAGGCTGCCAAACACCGTAGCGCATTCATGGGCTTCATTTTTCAAACTTACAACTTGCTGCCTGTATATACAGCATTTGAGAATGTCGAATTCCCCTTGCTGCTGCTTGGTAAAAGTACAGAAGAACGTAAGCAGTTAGTCATGCAGGCGCTTGACTGGGTTGGCATTGCTGATAAAGCCGATAGTCGCCCAAAAATGCTGAGTGGTGGTGAAAGCCAGCGTGTGGCTATTGCCCGCGCCATGGTCAAGCAGCCCAAGCTGGTGCTCGCTGATGAACCCACAGCAAATCTGGATGCCAAGAATAGTCACCACATTCTTGAGACCATGGTGAAGCTGAATAAAGAGCTGGGAACCACTTTTGTTTTTGCTACCCATGATGAAAAGGTCATCAGCTATCTCCATCGTAAGGTGACCCTGGTGGATGGTAGTATTCAATCCGACGAAACCAGCTGAGCTGGAGGAGGATATTATGATTTTATTTAAACTTGCATGGCGCAATCTGGTAGGAGCCGGTTTACGCACCTGGCTCAATGTCCTGGTGCTGGCCATGGCCTTCATCCTCATGATCTGGGGTAAGGGTGTGGTAGATGGGATGGCCTATCAGCTCAACGATGCCATGACCAATATTGAATTCGGAAATGGTGGACAAATCTGGCACAGTGAATATGATCCCATGGATCCCCTCACAATCGAAGATTCACATGCACCCTATCCGGAAGAGATAAATGCACTAATTGCTACTCACAAAGCGGCTCCAATCCTCATCCGTCAAGGGACTATTTATCCTGATGGGAGGATGCAGACGATTAAGGTGAAAGGGATTCACCCCGAACAAGAGGTTATGGATCTTCCTACAGCCCAGATTGTTATGGGTGCAACCGGACTGACCCCTGCCCTTATTGGTCAGAAGATGGCTGATAAAAGTGGATTGGAAGTGGGTGATCTGCTCACAGTACGCTGGCGAGATGCCAAGGGTACCTTTGATGCTCGAGAAGTTGAAATCGTCCACATCATGAATACAGTTGTCCAAACCGTCGACCGGAGTCAGATATGGATTCCCCTCGACCATTTGCAGGAGATGTCAAAATTGCAGGGACAAGCAACAGTTGTAGCTCTTGATGAGCCCTTTGAAGGAACACCTGCAAGCGCGGCCTGGATTTATCGCGATTTGAATTTCCTCATGAAAGACATTAATGACATGATCAAATCCAAGAATTTTGGTGGGAATATCATGTATGGAATTTTGTTTGCCATTGCACTCCTGGCCATTTTTGATACACAGGTCCTGGCTATTTTCAGGCGTAAAAAGGAAATGGGTACACTGATGGCTTTAGGGCTTACTCGTGCAAAGGTGATTGGGCTGTTTACTATTGAAGGTAGCATGCACGGAATTATTGCTTTTATTGCAGGCTTCATACTTGGGTCCCCACTTTTTTACCTCATGACAACAAAAGGCTATGCTATGCCTGGTGATATGGATGATTATGGTATGGCTTTGGGAAATGTAATTTATGGTAGGTATGGACCCGATCTGCTCATCGGAACGACCTTTCTACTGTTTTTGACGGTGGTATTGGTCAGCTATCTCCCCACACGAAAAATATCAAAGCTCACACCCACTGATGCTCTGAGGGGGAAATAATATGTTCAGATTCCTGATGAAAGGCATGTTGCGAGATCGTCACCGCAGTCTGCTCCCCAGCATAGTGGTGGCCATGGGTGTGATGTTAACCGTCTTTATGTTCACATACATGAAAGGTATTTTTGATGATTTTTTCAATAACGCTGCCATGTATGATTCGGGTCATGTAAAAATCACATCGAGAGCGTACTACGAGGAAAAAGATGTTCTACCCAACGATCTTGCCCTTGAAGATGGTCCTGCTATGATGGCCATGCTTCGAAGTGAATACCCACAACTTAACTGGTCTGAAAGAGTCAAGTTTGGTGGCCTATTGGATGCCTTTGACGAAAATCGTGAAACGCGTGCACAAGTGGGTGCTGGAGGAATTGGAATCGATTTCTTCGGGGCGGATACGGCGGAACGGAATCGCTGGAACCTCGGTGCAGGCCTCCAGGAAGGAACATTGCCCCAGAAACCGGGCGATATAATCATGGGAAAGATCCTGGCTAATCAGATGGATCTATATGCCGGTGATGATGTAACGCTCATTAGTTCAACCGTCAATGGCTCCATGGTGTTGAATAATTTTCATATCTCTGGGATTATCTATTTTGGTACCCCACCTATGGATAAAAGCATGTTTTTGGCGGATATCAATGATGTGAAATCAATGCTAGATATGGGGGATTGGAGTTCTGAAATTCTGGGGTACTTCAATACGTCAAACTATAAAGATCTCGTTGCTACAGCATTGGCAACTGAGTTCAATGCGGCGAGGAGTAATCCTAATGACCGCTTTAGTCCACAGATGACACCCATGCTGGATGATGCTGGGTTGCGTGATTACTTTGGATATGCCAGTAAAGCTGGAAGCATCATGAGTTTTATAATGATTTTCGCCATGGGAATTGTGCTCTGGAACACGGGTCTCATGGGTGCTATTAGGCGTTATGGTGAAATGGGATTAAGATTGGCAGTTGGTGAATCCAAGGGCCATGTATACCGTAGTCTCATCATTGAAAGCCTCGGAGTAGCTCTCATGGGTACCGTCATTGGGACCATCACCGGTTTAGGCTTCTCATACTGGCTCCAGGAGGTTGGATTCGATATTGGTAGCATGATGGGGGACAGCCAAATGCTTATACCCACAATCATCCGAGCTCGAATAACGCCGACGGCCTTTTATATTGGATTTTTCCCTGGTGTATTTGCAACGCTTTTAGGGGCGGCACTTTCAGGGCTCCGAATCTTCAAACGTGATACAGCTAGTCTTTTTAAGGAATTAGAAACATGAGAAACATATTACCCTTCCTATTGTTAGGCGCGATGCCCGGTTTCCTGATGGCTCAGCCGGATGCTGAGGAGATCCTCCGTAAAATAGATAAACAGATGGTCACTGAATCTGCTGAAGCCACAGCCACCATGGTTATCACCAATCGACGAGGTCGCGAGACTCGAATTACATCTCGCAGCTGGTCCAAAGGAGAAAACACTTCTCTGGTTGAATATCTGAGCCCAGCTCGTGAAAAGGGTGTCAAGATGCTCCGTTTGGAAGATGTCTTGTGGATGTATACACCTCAAGCAGATCGTGTCATTCAGATTAGTGGACACATGCTGCGACAGAGCGTGTCTGGCTCAGATCTCTCCTATGAGGATATGGTAGACAACGGTAAGCTGCTGGATCTTTATGATGCTGCTGTTGTTGGCGACGAGGTTTTTATGGATCGTGATTGCTATGTTCTCCGACTTCGAGTGAAAGAGGGCGTCGAGGATGTTGCTTATGCCCAACGCAAGGTATGGGTCGATAAAGCACGATATCTGCCTCTCAAAGAGGAGCGTTACGCCAAAAATGGTACCACGCTTTTAAAGAATTTTGAAATCCGTTCCGTGATGAAGATTGACGATCGCTGGTATCCCAAGGAAATGTATTTCAAGGATGTCATGGCCAAAGGTCAGGGTACCTTATATATCATCGATGACATAAAATTTGGCGTTGATATACCTGAGTATATGTTCACAAAAGCCTCATTGAGAGAGTAAACACTGAAGTTTCATCAGTGAAGTGTATTTAAGAATTCGACTTAATCAGTACTGCTTTTTGATAACCAATTGGGGAGCTCAGAATTTCCTCTGGGGGAGATAGTATAAATACCCTTCCCCAGACGATCAAACCATCCGTAAACGTTGTCATAAAGGATGGCTCGAGTTTTTGGCTCCTCAAGTGATTTAGCGACGACAGATGCTTTGCTAGCTCCATGGGTCAGCAGGTATTGAGAAATGGCCAGGGCTTTTTGACGGTATGCAGTCATGAGTCCGCGTTTCATGTTGGATCCACCCATATTAGGGTCACCCACGCGCTCTTGAAACTCCTTCAACAATCTCTGAGTCTTTCTTTTAATCTGACGGGGTTTGTACTCACCAGGATCACAGAGTACATCGATACCACCTATTTTTGCTCTGGTATCAATAATTATCAAACCCAGCCCCATCATACGCAAAAGTTTTATGATCTGCTTGCGTCGTTTTTTGAGGACAGCAAGTCCTTTGGGGACACCAATGTAGATCGTGTTTGACAGATTCATGCGGTCAACAGCTTGCAGAAGAATGGTCATATTTAGTGATAACTTCAGCTCAATGATGATTGGTGAGTCACCTTCTCTAAGCGCTACCACATCGCAATTTAGTATTTCACCCTTCACCTCATATCCCTGTACCTCAAGATATGATTTTAGTGGAGGGTATAGATCGACTTCTTTCATGGGTACTCTTAGGATATCCTTTTTGGTTGCGCCTACATTCATCAAATCTAGAGCCTCCAAAGTTGACAATTAAAGTTAAGACGTCAATCCTGTATTCGCGATGAATGTGATACGCATGGAATCAGTCGAGTAGAGGAGCGGCGTAGTTTCAGCCTGGTGATTAAGTGAATATTAGACAAATTAGATTTGTACAAGAAAAAGAGGAATAACATGATGTTAGATTATTTGAAGAACAATCCGGCAAGAAAACTAAATCGAAATATACTTATTCTCGGTTTGCTCATTTTCGTTCCAGTATACACCTACATAGTCCAACTATTTGGAAAAATGGGAATTGATACTGCCGAGTTTAATGGGGTTTGGCTTTCATTTGATGCCTCAGCCTTTAAAATATTTTTCCTGAAATTAGAGGACCTGGGTCAATTGCAGGGTTTTATCTGGACTTTTAACCTGAATCTCATATCCATGACCGGGTTTATGCTCACCTTCTTTTCATTGAGTCTCATGCTGGCTCGTCAGTTGCCTGAAGGGACTAGACTAGCAAAATACGCTTTCATATTTCCGATAGTGGCTATAGCAATTGCTGTTCTGGATATCATCCCAACCCTGGTCTTTTTGTTGGCATCTTCTGGTATCCCCGACTTATCTACTCTGGTGATTTATACCATAAGTGGAGGCTATGTCACAAGAGTTATTCTGTTATACATTCTACTACTCTGGATGATCATTGCTGGAATCTCACTTTTGGTAACAAAAATCCGAGGTGCAAAAACCTAAATAAATCCTATAGTTTATTCTGGACATAGGGAAATTATTGGATCAAATCATCTGAAAAATGCGTGTGGCCATTTTTTCTGTCTCATTCAATCTTGAGGCTGTGGTAATACCATCTACTTTCAAATTTGGAGGTACAAAGTCTCCGCCACCTGAAGTTGTGATGACAATGATATTTTCCGAGGGACCTTCTATTTCCAAAAAATGACGGACACTGGAATTCATCCTATCGGCAATACTTGTATTAAAGATGACTATCTTGGACCAGGAATCAGGATCAATTGATTCTAGATTGGAAACATCAGTTACCTTGATATATATCTCGCGGTTCCTGAGTTTTTCTGTCAATCGTTGGACCACCTCAGTTTTGTAGGCACTTCCTTGAGTAGCAATGAGGATTTTGTGTGAAAAATTTGGGTTGCCAAATTCCATGTCCTCAGCGTGACGTGGGTAAAACTTGATAACATACCAGGCAGAGGCCAGGACAATCAGAAGGCAGATCCCAAACAAGAATCCTCCGAAAATTTTAAGCAGTTTTTTCAACGTTGATCCACACAAGACCTAATAAGATTAAAGCAATGCCATAACCCACGACAGTTGCCAGGACATCATACCAATCGAAGGTTCCTTTGGGCAGGTATGGCTGAGCAAATTCATACAGAATAAACCCACCTGAAAAAAAGGCAGCCAGTCGATAGCTTTGGATTTTTGTGGGATTGATGATAGCCAGAGCTAAAAATATCTGGACGATGATTCCACCACTATTCCCAATGGTATCCGTGAAGCCAAAATCGGTGATTTCTAGGGACCTGATGAGTGGTCGTAAGCGTAATCTGAACAATTCTGTGAGAACCAAAGCCACGCCTCCCATCATAAGGAAAATGGCTCTGACACGACTTGGCTGAAATATTCTCTCTCGATCGACTAAAACACTCATAATCCCCCAGGAAAATGTTTGATGGCTGGAATATAGGCAGTCTCATTTTAGAGTCTAGTCTAGTCCGATTAAGGGAGGGAAAGATCGTTAAGAGGTAAAAAAGTCCCGATATCCCGACACTCGTATTTCGGCTATTTTACAGTTTGACTGTGATGGTGGCCATACAGCCAGGTGCTGGGGTTACTTAAGAAGCAGTAATCGATTCACCGAGCGCTCTGGACCAAAGCTGAATACCAAAAGATAGACACCTGAGCTGAGAGAATTCCCCTTGTAGTCAAGCCCCATCCAGGGAATTTCATAATATCCAGGTTGAGTCTGGGATAGATTCCGCAAGGTTCTAACTCTGGTCCCATCAATATTTAGAATTTGAATTTCCAGATCAATGGAATCCAGGATTCGGAATGTAATATTAGTCTGTGAATTGAAAGGGTTGGGGTAAGCACTAATATTCAGAATTACCTCGTCAGGTAATTGTCTATTTACCTCATTTTGAAGTGTGGTGATATTGTAACAGGGGCTCTGGTATTCTCCAGAAATTTCCAGACCATCACGAAGGCTGGCAATATCGAATTGTGGGTAGCCGTATTCCCCATTCCAGAAATTCAGAGTGTAAGATCCTGGTTGGAATGGTGCAAAAGAGGCTTCGACTTCAAAGGGACAGATGCAGTCCACAGGTGGACCCGTGTCCACCATCGTAACATAAAAAGTATCCGCATTAAGCCACCCTGACCATACCGGCATGAATATACAATTGAGCATGGGTGTATTCCAGAATAGAGCCAAAGTGTCACCATTTACGGACAATTCAACATAGGAAGTATCGTCGCGCGTATTAAGACATTCAGACTCTTGTTGTCCTGTTGAAGAAATATTTCCCCAGTCCAGACTCAATGATCCGTGTAAAATGGGATCAGAACCAATATCATCACTCCAAACATCAATCTGGTAGGTACCAGGATCTATTCCTGTCAAGCTTACTTGGAGATCAAAGTAACACATGCACCATACTTGATCCCCAGTGTCAACTTCGGTGACAGTGATGAGATTTTCTACGACAGTTACATCCCAGGTGAAAAGAGCTGCACAATTACGTTCTGTTCCAGTATGATGGATAGTCAGAGTATCATTAGAAATACTTGTGTAGAGTGAATCTTGTGCAAAGCAGGTGTTGGTAAGGAAAAGACCACAAATAGTTAAAAATACAAATATAGCCTTATGCATAGAACCCCCAGTATTTGGAGGAAGCTACAATAAAGACCAAGCTCAATCAATGATAAAGAGCAATTAATTAGTAGTTGGATGAGTCCTTCTGGCGCTGTCTGTTTTCCAGGCTTAACCTGCTTCTAATATTTAGAATAAAAAGTATTTGCATATACACCGAACGGTGTTTAGTATATACCCGATGTTAGGAAATGAAAAAACTACAAGACAACGACGCCATGAAAAAAACAGGCGCTATATCCTATTAGAAGCGAAAAAGCTGATTAGAAAAAATGGGGTTGAAAAGTTTTCACTCAGAGGGCTTGCCGCAATTTGTGACTATAGCCCCGCCGCATTGTATGAATATTTCTCAAATAAAGAGGATATCCTTAAGACAATCGCTCTTCAAATTGAAAAGGAAATGCGGGAGGCTCTCATGAATCAAGGATCTGATCTGGATGACCTGATTGCCCTTGGAACCCAATACATTGCCTTCGCGAGAAATCAACCGGAAGATTACCTGCTCTTGTTTACCTCATTTTCTTCTGGGAGAAGGAGCGAAAAAGAAACATTACCTGAAACTTCAGCCTATATGGTGCTATTTAACCTGGTATCTGAGCTGGTGGGATCTGGACAACTTACCCTGGCAAAAGATGTAGGGGTGGAGGAGATATGCTACACGTATTGGGTATTCCTCCATGGTCACGTCATGATGCAACTCACCCATTTAAAAGGATATGATTCAGACTTTGAATCTATTGAGACACGCATGCTATCCCGTTTTGTGAACGGCCTTAGCGGCTAAATTTTTTTAATATAAACCAAACAGTGTTCAGTAAATATATAACGTTAGGAGAAATAATGAAAACCATCAAACCTATATACCTGCTCATCCTGGCCGCTGCCATAACAGCAGCTACCCATATGAGGTTCGGATTTGGAATCCTCATCTTTTTAGAAGCAATTCCCGTTCTTTTTTATCTTGATCGGACTAATGGCTGGCGATCGAAGGCGCTGCTCTTCGCTTTCCTGATTCTGGGCTGGACGCTGGCCACCCTCAAAATAGTAAGTGCCCCAATACCATGGTTTATTGCTTTTGGATATGGACTACCCCTTGCGACAACCAGATTTGCTTCTTATCTAGCATTTGCATCATTCCCAAATAGTAAAAAAGCACACTGGGTATTTCCCGCACTCATGATGCTGGGCGAGTGGCTGCAGTCTAGCCTTACCCCCTTCGGGTCATGGGGGTCCGCAGCCTATACACAGATCAACAACATCGTTTGGGTCCAAATACTTTCCATCGGTGGACTCTGGATATTGTCCTTTGGGATCTACTTCACTAGCTATCAGATATTTGATGGTATCAGAAACGGATTTGCGAAATCTCATCTGACCAAAATTGCCATACCAATCGTGCTACTAAGCATCTTTGGAACTGTAAGACTGACCTGGGCCGACAATACTGAATATGCCAGTCTATCCGTTGCAACCGTGGGTACAAACTCCACCATCGGTGGACCTGAACTGCCTTCAACAGAGATACGCAGGCAAAACCAGGTAAAAATATTTGACCGGATGCGGAAGGCCAGCGAGGCTGGTTCAAAGCTGGTAGTGTGGACAGAAGGTGCTACAGGTATCCTGCCAGAAGAAGAGGCTGATTTTCAAACACAGGTCGCACAACTCACTGACTCCCTGAATATCACGGCAATGGTAAGCTATGTCATTCTTCTGAGTACCGAACCATTCTTTTATGAAAACAAATACATCATCATTGATTCCGAAGGTTCTATTCAGAGCACATATCTTAAGCACGAACCTGTTCCAGGGGAGCCCTGTACCAAAGGGGTTGAACCACACACCCTGTACCAGATGGATGATGTTTCCCTGGGAGGAGCCATCTGCTATGATCTGGATTTTCCTTCACTCGCTCGTGAAATATCAAAAATGGGGGCTGACGTGGTGGCCGTCCCATCATCTGACTGGCGGGGAATCGACCCAATCCATACGCAAATGGCAGGCATGCGGGCCATTGAAGGAGGCTTTAGTCTGATACGCTCAACCCGCTGGGGGCTTTCAGCCACGGTAGATCCATACGGACGTGTCATCGGCCAACTAAGTGATTTTAATTCTGAAGATAAAATCCTGGTATCCAGTGTCCCCAAAAAGGGAAACAGTACGATTTACTCACTTCTCGGAGATTGGGTAATCCTTGTAGGATTCGTGCTGCTGGTTTTTGAATTCTGGAAGGCTAAATCACGACCTGAATAATCAGGTTTGACACGAAGGATAATGGAAGAATAGAGATACTACTGAGAATCGTCTATTCTTCCATTATCTGACTGGCTATTTATTTGAGCAACAACATTCGGCCCATTTCCCGATACCCATCTGATTCAAAAATATAGAAGTAAGATCCACTACTGAGCTCCATTCCATTGAATATCTTGCGATGCTTCCCAGCCCCTTGATATTCGTTGACCAGGGTTGTGACTTCCTGTCCCAACATATTATAAACCCTGATCTTAACATGTGCGCCAACTGGTAGGTTATACTCAAGTGTAGTGGATGGGTTAAAAGGATTGGGATAATTCTGTTCCAAAGTAAATGTTGTTGGAGACTGATTCTCCGGATCATCATTAAGACCGGTGGAACTCTGGATATCTCGTACTAATCTCACAAAGTTATCAATTCGAATCACATCCCCCTGAGGACCATGCCCCTGTGGATAATCGGCTGCATCACCTTCTTTTGGATCACTCCTTTGAGCGCCAGCGCCGTGCACATCCATGAGTTCAGTATTAAAAGGGGGCACAGGTGCGGTCATGAATCCCAGAGCTTCACCGAAGCAGATATAGGCACCCCAGGCACCGTTATGCATGTTGGCGTGGGTGGAACTTGACCAGTAACTGGCATAATTTTGATCTCCACCCTCATCGGTAATGGCCGTGCATGCAAAGAGCGGATCAATAGCTGCAGAGTTTGTGGTTTGTGGTGAACGGGTATAATCCACAATGCTGTGAAGTTCCTTGGCATTGGGTAAACGCCAGTCTGAATATCCCAGATAGTTCTCAGTATTTTTAGTCTGCGCCCAGGCCAAAGCGGCTTCCCAATCCATACCGATCTGGCTGTCATCCTGCATCCACATGAGACCAGTTGCTTCATCACTAACTGTACTGTCACCATTATCTATGAAATCATTTTGACCATATAGCTCATTGCCCCGGACATAAAGGACATAGAACTGTTTGTCCTCGGTTTGGCCTGGCATGGGGCCAGTGGGATAGCCTTTGATACGTCCGTCCACAAAATTAACTCCGAACATCGTAGCATCGCCACCCATGGTTGTGCCCACATACAAAGTGGTGCTGGCATACTGACCATCGATGATGCGTTCACCTGCATCAGTATCTCCATAGGCGACATCAAAGTAGCTTGTGTCCACAAAAGGGATCAGATTTTCAGTATCGCTCCCTTCATAACCACTAGGATCTTCACCACTGAACATGAAGAGAGAGTAGGCTTCTTTGAGGGAAGGCAAGCGCCAATCATTGTATCCGGCCAGGCTGAAGGTATCAGCACCTGCCACCGCTTCAGCTTGACTCATTTTATCAGCAACATTGGCAACTCCATCTCCATTGAGATCGGTGCTCTGTTGCCACATGAGTCCAGTGACATTATCAGTTACAGTTCCATCTCCATTGTCCGTATAACTGGGTTGATTGCCAGTGATGGAAGCATCCTGTCCATAGAATGCTGCACCCTGAGCAGGTGCACTGATCTCATCCTGGTTATCGTAAAACTTGATTTGCCCCGTATCAACGATGGGATAATTTTGCTGTGACAACACTTCCGTAACCCATAGTGTGAGGATCAGTGCTATCAAAAATGTTTTATAGTTGCTATGCATTTGATATTGCTCCTATTCCATGATTAGATAGACTACGAGTGAAAAAGTTAAGTAAGTCATGTAGCCATCCCACATATAGCATATGCATGTTGGTCCTGAGGATTTTTGCTTCCTCCTTGTTTAGTATGAGTAATAATCTGCTGCATTGACACAATTATTAGTTGAGCTGACAGCATAATCTTAACCTTTTACTCTTGATATGAATCTATATGGGAAGGGAGATTTCCACTTGATGTTTTTGAAGTAGTTGCTACCCTGTTGGTCAGACTCGTGATAAAGGATACAGCATGCATAAATTTGGTTTGATTCTCAGTCTAATGGTTTTGGTATTTTCTATTACCCATGGACAAAACTTTTATGATTTAAATACTATTAACAATATTGATATCACCTTCCAGGAATCAAACTGGGATTACCTATTAGACAACCTTGTCAGCGCTGGAAATGAAGACCGCCTCATGGGATCAGTCACCATAAATGGTGAAGTTTTTGATAGTGTTGGAGTACGCTATAAGGGGAACAGCTCATATCAATCAAACCAGGTCAAAAATCCCCTCAATATCAAGCTAGACTACATCATAAATAATCAGGAAATTGAGGACTATGGTACACTGAAGCTGGCCAATGTCTATAAAGACCCCAGTTTTATCCGCGAAACGCTGGGCTATGAAATCGCTCGTAAATATTTCCCCGCCAGCCAGTCCAATTATGCTAAAGTGACCATCAATGACACCTACCTCGGTCTATATACAAGTGATCAGGATGTGGATAAACATTTTATGCACAGTCATTTTGGGAGCGGAGGAAACCCACGCTTCAAGGGTGAAATTGCCAGCGGTCTACCTCCAGGAAGTATGGGTGGTGTCTGGCAGTATTTTGGGTCAGACTCCAGTGACTATTTTGGCAAATTTGCCATGGAATCAGACCAGGGCTGGGGAGAGCTGGTGGAATTCCTGGATACTTTGAACAATTTCACCCATGCAGTGGATCAGGTTCTGAATATCGATCGTCATCTCTGGTTTCTGGCTTTTCAGAATCTGCTGGTTAACCTGGATGGACCAATCAACAATCCTCAAAATCATTATCTGTACCAGGATGATCTCGGGCGGTTTAATCCCATTCCCTGGGACTTGAATGAGTGCTTTGGTGTGTTCTCGACCCTGCAAAGCAGCGGTCAATTGAGTACCTATCAACTACAGCGACTTAGTCCCCTGGTGAACTTGAATGAAAGTGAATTCCCCATCATCAGTAAGATTTTGAGTGATCCACAATACCAAAAAATGTACATCGCCCACATGAAAACCATGCTGGAAGAGAACATAGCGAATGATTGGTACTACGAAAGGGCTGAGGAAATTCAGGACATCATTGCGGCTGAGGTGCTGGCTGATCCCAACAAATTTTACACCTATGCTAATTTCCAGGACAATCTCGATAACAGTATCGGTGGTGGCGGACCTCCTCCGGGACAATCAGTAGTTGGGATTGCTGAATTGATGGATACACGTGCATCATATCTGATGGGACTATCGTATTTGAACGCCAGTGGTCCCTCGCTCACTGAGTTGCAGTCCAACCCCACACAGGTATCCGCTGGTTCAGTCATTACACTTGAAGTGACTGCTGAGTACGCCACAACGGTATATCTACGTTACCGCGAAAGTGTTTCCCAGCCTTTCCAATGGCTTGAGATACAAGATGATGGCCTAAATGGGGATAGTCTTGACGGAGACAATATTTATACTTCGCCAGAGATCACTGCCCATACGGACCTGCAATATTATTTCTATGCTGAAAACAATGACGCAGGCACCTTCCTTCCAGAACATGCAGAAAATGAGCTCTTCTCCATCTCCGTTATAACTCATGTGGTCATCAACGAACTCCTGGCTGATAATGAAACTGCAAATGCCGACCAGGATGGTGAATTTGATGATTGGATTGAACTATATAATAATACCGAGGAGGATATCATCCTTGACGGTTATTTCTTATCAGATGATGGCACTGACCTGACCCAATGGAGTTTTCCAGATACATTGATTCCAGCCCAGGGCTTTCTCATGATCTGGGCTGACAATGATGAGGAACAGGAAGGACTTCATACCAATTTCAAGCTATCCGCTGCAGGTGAAGCCCTTTATCTCCTTAATGCAGACACCATGTTGGTGAATGAGGTCTCTTTTTCTGCCCAAGTGGATGACTCATCGTGGGGTCGTTATCCCGATGGTGTTGGGAGCTTTGAAAGAATGCCCCCCAGCTTTGGTACTGCGAACACGATCATTACCCACACGCTGAGCGAACCACATTTGTTGCCCAATGGATTTATCCTGTTACAGAACTTTCCGAACCCCTTCAACCCAGTGACGACTTTGCGATATCATCTCATTGAGACCAGCAACGTCAATTTGACCATATATGATGTTCAGGGACGTGAGATAAAATCGATTGAGATGGGATCACAATCAGCGGGTTGGCAGAGCGTCAGTTGGAACGGTTTAAATAATGCTGGGATGCAAGTTTCAACGGGTGTTTATCTCGCACGGTTAACCGCCAATGACCATACTGGTGTGGTTAAGATGCTTTTCCTCAAATAATTATATTATACTCAGGATGAAAAAAAAGCCCCTGCAATTTGAGGGGCTTTTTTTTATGATCTGAAAATAGGAGTTACTTAATCAGAAGTACCTTTTGCTTAAGCTGATCAGGACCACTTCTTAAAACAACAAAATATACGCCTGAGCTGAGTCCTTGACCATTGAAGGTGAGTTCATGATTTCCAGTAGATTGGATGCCCTTAAACAAGCTGGAGACTTCCTGCCCAAGCGTATTGTAGACAATAATGCTAATTTCGCTTGATTGGGGTAGAGTGTATCTGATATGGGTACTTGGGTTGAATGGATTTGGAAAGTTTGGATGTAAGCTGAACTGACGAGGTTGGTTGTTCCCAGCATTCCCCTTAACTCCAACAGTTGCCACAAGTGGAACATTACCAAAAACGCTAGGATTGTGCCAGGCATCATCTGCTGTAAAAATCGAGGCTACGGCACATTCTCTATCACCACCATTGTCATCATCATCTACTGCCACATCAAACCCGAGGTAGTCAACAGAACTAGCACTCACACCCAGCAAACTCCAGGGGAAAGCGACTTCAAGGTTATATCCAACAGCCGTTGCATAATGTGCGTAAACAATACCTGAGGAATTATTCACAGAGTTATTGCCTATTCTGATGACATCATCATCCCAACGAAAACCAAATTGAAAATCATTGATACCATCATAGGCACCTCCGCTGCTGTTGTCTGCATCAATAAAGACTTCAACAACATCATCCATATACCAGCCATCTCCAGAATCGTTGATCAGTACTTCATCATTTACCTCTACCAGAAGATAGAGATTATCAGCATCATACATGGCCTTCCACTGGGCTTGAAAGTCAGCAGTTCGAGCACCAACAGTAACATTGTTGATACCCATTTCAGGTGTGTTGCCCCACTCATCCTCGACTTGGTCATCCACGGTGATCCCAGCATGGGTTTGGTAGATGGCAGGTGCAGCTATTGGCAAATTTCGATTAACCCGAATGGTTAGGGCGTCGGAATCCTGACCACCATCATCATCAGTCACTGTTAAAGTGATGAGGTGAACACCGATATCAAGATCCAGAGTCACCTGCTCTCCAGTGGCTAAATCAGTACCTGCCTCTGACCAGTTGAAACTGATGATGTTTCCATCACTATCTGTGCTTGAACCACCATCCAAAACGATTGATTCAGAACCATTGCCATCCTGATCGATGATGGTTTGATCCTCGCCAGCACGGGCAGTAGGTAAGTAATTATTGATCACGGAGATGATGACCTGATCAGAGTCAGTGTTACCCTCATTATCTGTGACGAGAAGGGTGATGGGGTACTCACCTAATTGAAGGGTGATTTCAGCAATTTCGCCAGTAGCCAGAATTGTATCGTTGAGCATCCATTGGTATTCATCAATGCTTCCAAACCGGTCGATGCTGAGAGAACCATTTAAAGTTACAGACGCCTCTCCATCATTATCATCGTCGAGAATAACCTGGTCTATACCAGCGTTGGCGATGGGAGGATTGGCAGTGCCACCACCTTCATAGTAGATATCATCTAATCCAAATTCACAAGCTGCACCGCTTTCCTCCAGAATAACAAAGGCGTAGCTGAGCATGCGCATGTCAATAGCTACACCACGAAGATCACTGACAGGAATAGAGGCCTGTCCCCATTCACCATCACGGACCAATCCATAGGTGGTCTGATTGGCTGGAAAGGTCACATAATTCTGGTTACCCCAATTGTCGATGACCCCAATTTTGAAAGTGACACCAGCCGGAATCTTGATCATGAATTTCAAGGTTCCTTCATTGAAATTGCTCAGGTTCAGAGGCTGGACAGGTAAGATTCCTGCACCAAACCATCCACTACCAGTAGTTTGCCATGTGATTCCATTTTCACCTTCATAGGGTGGGATTGTTCCATCGACCAACGTTCCCTCCCAGACATAGATCTCAGAGGTAAGACCGGCTTCAAGTTCTCCATTCACAGGAGTAGTATCCGTGAATATTCCAAAGGTACCACTCTCCGGATAGGGAGGACCCACGTTCACACTTCCCTGACCATTCCACTCATATACTTTGATGTAATCCACATACATATCTGCAGGGAAGGGCATGGATACAGGGGATCCTGAACCGGGATCACCCAGATTGTAGGCATCTGTGAAAGCCCCACCAATAGCCAGGTTGGCAATGAGGTAGAAGGGCTGTTGGAATTCAGCTGAGGTACTATCGATGGGGAATGGCTCGGTGTATAGATCATACTCGATTCCATTGTCAGTGACTGTGAAGCGCAAACTCGCATCATCCCAATATAGTCGATAGATGACGAAACGGTCGTTGAGCGGATTATCATGGTTGTAATAGAGTCTATTGTATTCATCATCTGGGTCCCAGGAAATGCTGGCAGCTCCAGAAGGATTTTCAGGAGTCAGAGCCTCATCGGAATAAAAGATGGCATTGGCTCCCACAGATTGATTCACAGTGGAGTTGTTCAGACCATTCCCACCGTTATGTGTATCATGGAGATCACGGAATTCCTGGCGAGCACCCATTTCCATCATATCCATTTCACCATTGTAGGGCCAGGCGTAATTTGCTGTACCCAGGAGCCACACCGCCGGCCAACCACCCAGATCCAAATCTGGGACTCGAACTCGAGTTTCGATCATCCCATAATGAACAGAGACCTTGGCTTTTGTTGTTATTTTTCCTGAAGTAAAGTTGAGCTGGTTGCCCCATTGATCTGTATATCCAGGAAGGGTTTCAGCCCTGGCTGTGATGTGCAGTGCTGTATTCCCTGGTTCATCAGGGATGTCAGAGATCATTACATTATCGGGATGGTAATACTCGAGTTCACCGTTACCCCAACCCCAGGATCCGTTGCCCAGTTCTTGATTCCAGTTGGTTAGGTCATTAAAATTCTCCTCCCAGATCAAGGCTCCAATCTGAGCCTGGCTAACTGAAAGGATAAAAATTGAAGCAATAGTAGCGTTGAATAGTTTTCTCACAGATACTCCATAAAAGGGTTCATTCACCGGCATAGGGCAAGTTGATATAGGCATGCCCCAGATCATTTAAGTCACCGGGATCAAGATTAAATAAATAGGTGTAATGGTTGTCAGGAAAACCGCCCCTGCCAATAAACCAGGCGTATCGAAAGACATCCTCGCGACTCTCGCAAATACCTACCATTTCAGTCATTTGTACAATTTGCTTGGAGTATGAATCAATATTGGCATTCCAGTTGGCCATTTCGGTGATCCAGATTTGTTTGCCATACTTTTGCAAGCGATCTAATTGCTGAGAAAGACCATAGTCGTACCAGTGGAAGGCCAGGTAGTCAATACGAGGTTCACGACCCTGTGAACTCTGATAGGCTGCATAGAAGGCATCCAACCAAACCACCGGGTCCCAATAGTCATCCAGAGTTCCCCAGTTCATTGCTGGGCCTACCAGCTTTAATTCACGACCATCATCATTTGCCAGATCAAAAAGGAATTGTTCATAGATGAGCCAATCCTCAACTGCTTGAGCTGGTGTTCGATTGGCCTGGTCCACCAGATTTGGCTCATTCATAACCAGCAGGTACTCGATTTCAGGGTGGTCAAGAATGAAGGCTCTGGCTTGGACTCTATCAGCAATTGATGTATTGCCTCCCCAGAGCATGGGAATGAACTCCATCTGATAATCATCATAATAACCCTCTGGAGCATCGGTACTGAAGTACCAGTTATACCACCAGGAAACGCCACCCTTCAGGGTATCCAGGTCTTCAGCATTTCTGAGGTTAAACGAAAGACCTCGCTTGGCACTTTTTGCAATTGTCGCTGTGGTGTCAGTAGTGTCAGGAGGTATTATCTCGGTAGGACTTTCATCGCAGCCCATCACAAACATGAAAACGAATATGGAGATGATGATATTTTTTGGGATAATCATTTAAATAAGTCTCAATGTTCTGATAAATCCTCGGTTATTTCTATCCAGCTTGTGCTACTATTCCAATAGTGAATTGGCAAATAACAAGCCACATCATGTACCCCTCTATCCAGGTTATTCGACGAAGGGTTCAAACACTTGCCACAGACCAGAAAACAGGATTTTGGCTAGTAGCTCACGGACATATGATATGTGAATATCCTATCAAAACTATAAGATGTTGATAGGAGAATATTATTAATATGATAAATCTTGGTATGATTGAGCAGGTGGCAAAATGGATATCTGGCTAACCGTCTACTTCAGTAATATTGATAAAGATGAATTATCAATCTAATCCTAGATAATTATCTGGCTAATAATTGGCGATAAAATTAAGTTGAGCCAATGTCCGTTCTAAAAAATCTAAATATTCATGTAGTCGATGATGATCCCGATGTACTCCTGGTAGTAAAAGCCCTTCTCGAGGATTACGACGCCAACGTCAAGACCAGCACTTCCAGTAAAAAAGCCCTGGGCGAAATTATTGAAGACAAACCGGATCTGGCCATCCTTGATCTGATGATGCCTGAGATGGATGGTCTGGATTTATGTCGGCTCTTACGCAAGGAAGCCGATCTGGCCGACCTGAAAATTGTGATTTTTTCCGGCAAGTCCTATGAACAGGATCAACAGCGTGCGCTTTCTTTTGGTGCTGACGGTTATCTAACAAAACCCCTGATCACAGATGAATTTATTAGAAAGCTCCAGGACATTGTTGAGGAGAAAGTTGAAGTAACCTACTGGGGTGTGAGAGGTACGCTACCCGTCCCAGGAGAAGGCTCACTTCGCTATGGTGGCAACACCATGTGCACGTCAATTCAATTCCCTAAAGACAATCTCTTTATACTGGATGCAGGGTCAGGTATTAAACAATTATCTGATCACCTCCTGGGACTCCAGCGAGAGGCGCTACACGCTAAAATATTTATTTCTCATCCCCATTGGGATCACATCAATGCCCTCCCATTTTTTGTTCCGCTTTACATCCCGGGGAATGAGTTTGAAATCTTTGGTGCCTCCCATGGCAGCGTCACCATGCGGGAGTTAATCTCGGCCCAGATGGATGGTGTCTATTTTCCAATCCGGATAAAAGAATTTGCCGCCCGGACCTATTTCCGTGATCTCAAAGAAGAAGAATTCAGAATTAATGATATCCTGGTTAAAACCATGTTGCTTTCCCATCCAGGGACCTGCCTTGGATATCGCCTGGAATACAAGAATCGATCTGTTTGTTATATCACGGACAATGAGTTATTCCCAGAAGGAACCAGAGAGTACAACACAAATTACTGGGATAAACTCACAGCATTTATTCGTGGTACCGACATTTTGATTACAGATGCCACTTATACCGATGAGGAATACCTCAAGAAAAGCAAATGGGGTCATTCCGCTGTATCTCAAGTTGCCAAACTTGCCCATGATGCAGAAGTCAAAGAATTGCACCTGATTCACCACGATCCTGATCAAAACGATGATGCTATTGATGCCAAACTGAAAACGGCTCAAGATCTGTTGACGGAGTGGAAATCAAAAACCAGATGTGTCGCCCCACAGGAACGCCAAAGCTTTAAAATTACCTGATACTCCCTGGCCACAGGGATCATTTTCACAAATTTAGTTTCACCAACCCCTCATAAAAGCTGCTCTATTTTGCTGTGATTGGAATTGCCATATTGGAATTGCACTGACGCTCACTATCTTAATACTCGCGAAAAGGAGCTATTGCTAAATGGAAAATGATATCTCAACTCTGGTTACTGCTGCAGCATCAATAGGTTTTGTTCATACTATCCTCGGTCCAGACCATTATTTGCCCTTTGTGGCCATGTCAAAATCCGGTCAGTGGAGTATCATCAAAACAGCATTGATAACTTTCATTTGTGGAGTAGGACATGTGGCTGGTTCCATCGTCCTTGGTCTACTCGGTGTATCCCTTGGATTGGCTTTAGGAAAGCTGGAGGCTTTGGAATCATTCCGAGGTGATCTAGCTGCCTGGGGGCTCATCATTCTTGGGTTATTGTATACTGCATGGGGGGTCATGCATGCAGTAAAGAATCGTCCTCACACGCATATTCACCATCATGATGATGGTGAACACGAACATTTACATGACCATGTCGATGAACATGGACATATCCATAAGGTGAAGGGGAAGGCATTTTTCTCACCCTGGGCTCTATTCATTATCTTTGTCTTCGGTCCCTGTGAATCCCTGATTCCACTGCTCATGTATCCCGCTTCCGAAGGAAGTACAATCGGATTGGTTTTGGTCACCCTGGTCTTTGCTGTTGCCACCATCGGAACCATGTTGGTCATCGTCCTGGGGGCCAGTTATGGCATTAAAATGATCCCCATGAAAAAGCTGGAGCGCTTTACCCATGCCATCGCTGGCGTCACCATCCTTCTCTGTGGTGTATCCATCCAATTTCTAGGGCTCTGATAGGCAAACTCTATTGTAGAACTTCCCCTTAATAATGTTTGTCAGCAATTGGGGAGTAGGTATCTTGTCTTAATGCATCATCGGTCTCACAAAACAATTCACATTTTGCTTACCATTGCGGTTCTAAGCTATTCTCTATTGGCATTGGGACATTTTGGTCATTCCCATGAGTATGGAAGAGCTGATTCAGGGTATTGCACCACTCATTGTGAGAATAATCAGCATTTTGATACCAAACCGCTGTGTAAAGGATTTCCACTAGATTTAACTTTAGGAATAATCCAGGGTAACCTGGTGTCAGAGATAGGATCGCCTGTCTTTTATCCTGAGGCTGTATGTCATGATCAGCACACCATAACACCACATCTTTTATTCAAGGATAAATCGCGCGCTCCACCCCTGGGCTAGATCACTAGCTAACCTTAATTAAATAACCTTTTAATTGTCAGGAGCATGAATGCGCTCTATTTGTTTTACATTGTTAATTGTCGGTCTGGGTTCTCTCATAGCCCAGACAACTGTAAACCCGGATATTAGTGTCATTGGGGAGTTGGGAATGCGTCAGTTCGAGGGAGAGAACACCCTCAGTGCCTCCAGTGTCGAGATCGCCTTGGAAGGCTATGTAAATCCCTATGCCCGGGCTGATGTTTACTTGCATAAGCATCTGGATGGCCATCCCATTGAACTGGAGGAAGCCGTCTTGTCTATTGAGCGAGGACTCCCACTCGGTCTTGCCATCCGAGGTGGAAAATTTCGTCCTCAGTTTGGTGCCATCAATAAACAGCATTTGCACCAATTCCCTCAAATCATATTACCTATACCTGTCGCACACCTTTTAGGTGAGCATAAATGGTCCTCGGCTGGATTGGAAGTAAACTGGCTGCTGCCCTTACCCTGGTACAACAACTTATCAATCGCCTATCTGGAGGATGGAATTTCTACAGAAGGTCATGACCATGATGAAGCGGCGGAGGATGAGCATGAAGAGGAGCATGAGGAAGTTGGGAAAGCCTTCTCAACCCGATACTCTTCATTCTTTGATCTTGGTGAAATTTCTCACATGGAAGTTGGTATCAGCTACTATCAATTGCTGGATGATAATGATGTCAACATGGCTGCTCTGGATCTCAAATACAAGTGGCGACCAAGTAAATATCAGTCCATCACCTGGCAGAATGAATTTCTGCGAAAGGGTCCTATGACCCATGTTGAGGATGGAGAGACCGAGGAGCATCACGAAGTTATTGTGGCCTACTCCATGCTGAACTATCAATTCAATAAGGTCTGGAATGTCGGTGCCATTGTTGACTACTCCAATGATATTGAAGAAGCTGCCTACCGATCTGGTGGTTTGTTCCTGGGATTCAGTCCTGCAGAAGAGTCAACTGTCCTGAGGATATTTATGAAGCAGGCTCAGCACGGTGACCATAAACCAGGTTTATTGGTTCAGGCACAATTGCTATGGTCATTGGGACCTCATAAAGCACACAAATTTTAAAGGATTGAAAGATGCTATACAGAATTATTCTCGTGCTTGCTTTATCACTTAGTCTTCAGGCTAAAATTAGCGTAGTAGCCTCCACAAGTGATTTGGCAGATATAGCTGGTCAGATTGGTGGAAAACATGTGACGACACTGAGCATTGCGAGAGGGTCTCAGGATCCCCATTATGTAGAAGTGTTGCCATCATACATGATCAAGGTAAAAAGAGCCGATATGTACCTCATGGTAGGTATGGAGCTGGATCAATGGGCAGAACAAATCATTGATGGATCACGGAATTCTGATTTGAGAATTGTGGATTGCTCAGCAGATATTACACCTCTGGAAGTGCCAACCCGAAAGGTAGATGCCAGCATGGGTGATATTCACCCCAATGGAAACCCACATTACTGGTTAGATCCCGACAATGGTAAAGCAATAGCCCGCACCATTGCGGTTCACCTTAAGCAGATCGACCCTGAACATGGCGAGACATATGATCAGAACCTCCTGACATTTATCGAATCCCTCACTACTCTGGAAAAGGAATGGGTTGAGAGATTCTCTGATCTCAGGGGCAAACGACTCATCTATTATCATAACACCTGGCCTTACTTCAATCGGTATTTTGGTCTTGAGGCTGTCGCTTTTGTCGAACCCAATCCGGGCATCATGCCCACCCCGACCCACCTGGATCATCTTATTCACCTCATCCAGGAGCAGAATATCCAGGTGATTGCCATGGAACCCTATTTTAGTGACAAAGCACCGAATTACTTAACCAGGAAAACAGGCATCGTAGTGGTTGGTCTGGCTCAATCTGTTGATGCCCGTAAAGGGACTGAGACTTACCAGAGAATGCTAACCTATAATTTGGAAATTTTACAGAAAGCCTTTACGCCATGATAGCAGACTATTTTGATTTAATGATCTGGCCGTTGTTGGCAGCCCTGGTGTTAACCGGAATACATGTTTATCTCGGCCTCCATGTAGTGACACGAGGCGTCATCTTTGTAGACCTTGCTTTGGCTCAGATTGCAGCCCTGGGAATGGCCATTGGTGTCCTTTTGGGCTGGGCCGATAACTCATTACCGGTCTATCTATTGGCTCTCAGCTTCACCTTTTTGGGTGCTGCTATTTTTGCCTATACACGATCTCTGACGAGAGCGGTGAGTCAGGAAGCTATCATCGGAATTGTTTATGCCGTATCGGCTGCAATAATGATCATCCTGTTTTCAAAATCTGCAGAAGGTGCAGAGCATCTGAATCATCTATTGGTAGGCTCGATACTATTCGTGACACCTCAAATCGTACTCAAAACCTTCATACTTTACAGTATTATTGGCATGTTTCACTGGATTTACCGCAAGCAGTTCATGCAGACTTCTGAGTTACCCGGTAGCGGGGGAAATGCTTCGATCAATCTAAAAGTATGGGATTTTCTATTCTATATGACCTTTGGGTTTGTGGTGACCTCCTCGGTGAGAATAGCCGGTGTTTTTCTGGTCTTTTCCTTTCTCATCATCCCCGCTACTGCTGCTCTATTATTTGTAAAGGGGGTCAAAAATCGCCTCCTTTTCGGCTGGGCTTTTGGAGTGATTGGCAGTTTGCTGGGAATGATTATCTCAGTCCTCCTGGATATACCTACAGGGGCAACCATTGTGGCAAGTTTTGGTGTTCTGCTCCTCCTCAGCGGAATCGTAAAGGCCAGTATTTTCAAAACGACATCATAACTACTTCTCAAGGTCTTACTGGTCGGTAGGCTCTTGAGTACCCCTGAATTACCATCTCTCTGAAGAGTTTCTGTCTCATCATTTTCTGCTTGATGCAACCCACAGAAAGGTCTTTGCAACCTCCTTGGTAGTCACTGCCATCACCATCTCCATATCTTAGTCCCAACAGTTTTCAACAACCAAACAGGAGGGAAAGATGAAAAAGATGATGTTACTAACAATGGTCTTATTGGTGCTCACAACAGGCATCTACGCCCAGGATGTGAATGGTGATGTCTCGACTATTAATGGTGTAGAAGTTGTCCGCTTATGGGGCACCCATTATGAAAGGGGTTATGCGCAGGGCTATCTAATGCCTGAAAAGGTTGAGGAAACATTTACAGGGTTCGCCCTCGATAACTTTTTTGCCTATTACGATATCGATTATCCCACAGCACGGCAGTTCTATCTTGACAATTATGTTCTTGAACAGAAATACATCGATGAAGCTATGGGTACTATCGATGGAATGGCTGCTGCCGACTACTCTTTATATAATGAATCACTCGGTCGCGATCTGGATCATCTGGATTGGCTGGTCATGGCAGGAATTACCGAGTACGCATTCATGCCGACCTTGGCGGGTGTGCCATCCTATGAAAACATACACTGCTCCACTCTGAGCAGTTGGGGAAGCGCTACAATGGATGACCCCGAATTGAGAGGCGCTATGGTTGTCACCAGGAATTTTGATTGGTTTACTGAGAACTATTCCAATGAACAGTACAACATTACAATTCACTATCCCTCAGAAGAGGGAGAATTGAATTGGATACAGCCGAATTTTTCCCCAGGAGCACTTAATGTATATGGAGCTATCAATGAGTTAGGATTTGCTGTATTTAACAATGATGGAAACATGTATTCAAACAGTAATATCACAAACCTTTACCCCTCTCAGCTCGCCTGGAGAAACTGTATTGAAATGGAAGATGGGAATGGGGATGGAAGCAATGATCTGAGTGATTTTGTATGGCAGAGAGACCAGCATACCTACCTATATCCATCGATAGTTACTTGTGTGTCACCTGATTCAGCCATTATTCTCGAAACCAATAACTCTGGAGTTACTCAGCGTAGTGTGGTTGATAATGTTGTGATCAATGGTAACAACCTGGCTGCAACCAATCATTTCAGAGAACTCTACGCACCCACTGCCTGTTCTCGTTTCTCCAACATCAAAGATTCACTGAATGCCAATAGTAATATCACGATAGAACGCAGTTGGGACATGATGGGAGCTGCTGCAGGTGTATCATTTAACCAACAGAAAATCGAATATATCCCAGCACACAATATCCTCAAATATGCCTATGTTGGGGCAGATGGAACTCCCGCCTACCAGATGGAGCCTGCAGTTTTTATTACCGATTTTCTCTTCTCACAGACTCCAGTTGCAACTGTAGTCTCTGTGAACACCAATCGAATGCTGTTGACCGCCACAGTACAACTTTCAAATCCATTGGACAATCAGGTTGAGGTCTGGGGCCTCATTAGAAATCTAGAAGGTAGTGTTGTGGATTCTGTAGAAATGATTGATGACGGACTTCACATGGATGAGGAAGCGAACGATCTGCTGTTTGGACTATCTGAAATACGATCACTTCCAGCAGGAAACTATAATTTTGAAACTGTAGTGACAAATTTGGATTCCGGATATGTTCACCACAGTTCAAGGTATTCGATCTCCATCAGTCCCAATATCACTATTCATGTACCGGTTGATTCATCCACTATCCAGGCTGGATTGAACGGGGCATTCTCAGGTGATACTGTATTGGTTATCGCAGGAACCTATGTTGAGAACATTGTATGGCCAGCCACCAATGGTATCAAACTGATTGGAGCTGGACGTGACCTAAGCATCATAGATGGGGACTCCTCAGGCAGCGTCATTCGTTTTGAGGAGGATCTGGGAGGGATCATTGATTCAACTACTATCATATCTGGTTTCGCACTACAAAATGGCTATGCATTTTTTGGAGGTGGAATTTTCTGTGTTAATTCTCATCCGTCCTTATCAGATGTATCGATCCACAATAACAGCGGAATAGGAACAGGGATGTATGGATCTGGTGGTGGCATTTATTGTGAAGCCTCAAATATGATATTAAATAATATGAGTATAACCGATAATAGAACAAATGGATGGGGTGGTGGGATAAACTGTTACAGCTCGAACTTAAGTTTGGCAAATGTGACAATTAGCAGAAATGAATCTCTTCTTCAAGGAGGAGGCATTTACTGTAGCTCTTCTGACTTGTCGCTTGCATATGTAATCATCTCTGACAATCACTCATTGCAGCGGGGTGCTGGGATCGCCTGTTCGGAATCCAATCCAGTTTTGACGAATGTAACTATTGTGAATAATGCAGCTTTTTCGAGTGGGGGTGAAGGTGAGGGAGGAGGGATTTATTGCGAGCAGAACTCCAACCTGACAACTACCAATACAATTGTTTGGGGGAATTCCCCTGAGCAAGTTTTTTTCCGAGGTGACTGGGGCGGTCCAAATTCAATCCAAATTGCATTCAGCAATATAGAGAGTGGATTGGAAGGTATCCTCACAAACGAGAATGGTACTGTTGGCTGGCATGGTGGCAACATGGATGTTGATCCGCTATTCTGCGATCCCGAAGAGCAGAATTATCATTTGTCTGAAAACTCTCTGTGCGTAGGTGGAGGAGAGGTGGGTGACGATATGGGAGCGCTTGGAATAGGATGTACGTTACCTGTCGAAATCGCCGGGGATGAAGCGTCATTACCTTCTGAATATGTACTTCATCAGAATTATCCCAACCCTTTTAACCCAAGCACCACCATAGCCTATGATCTCCCGGAAAACGCAGATGTGAGTGTGAAGGTCTACGACATAATCGGACAGGAGATTATCAGTCTAGTTTCCGAACAACAAAGTAGTGGGTACAAGTCAGTCCAATGGAATGGGACGAATAATTTGGGTCATCAGGTCAGCACGGGAATGTATCTATATGTCATTCATGCAGGTGAGTTCACCCAGACGAGAAAGATGCTTTTACTGAAATAGGGCTTAGGGGAGCGATGGAGGCTGAGATTCTCGAAGCCTCCATTTTTGCTGACACGTGTCCCTGGACATTTCGTCCATCGCACTTCGACTCCGCTCAGTGTGACGAATCGGGATGACACAAGCTCAATGTCCAGTGTAGTACATGAACTGGGACACACACAAGCCTGGTATCAAAATGAAAATGTATAGATTTAGTTAAGGCGTGTGTACTGATACTTGGATTAACTTCCCGCAATTCAGAACTCCCAAAAGGAGATGAAATCATGAAAAATAAACATTTACGATCATCATTGCTTATAGTCATCGTGTCCTTGCTCATGTTTGGCTGCCCCTGGCTTGAAAGTGTGGATCAACCAAATATTGTGAGTGCAGATTCAAGCTTCACATCGACGCTTCGAATAACCATGGGGGATGCAGTTTATTATAATGGATTAGCACATATGGCGATCCAGCTCCCGGATGGTTGGATGGTTACAGACTCTATCCCTTATACAGGCTGCACAGAAGGGATATTTGTCCTCGATTCCTTTATCACAGACACAGTCAGTGCACGCTGGCCTGCAGAACCAGGGTATTATTGGTGGGGTGGATTAGCAACCGATACCATGGTTTGTGTCTACGAGAATCCAATAGAAATTAGACCTCATTTCCAAACCAGCATGACTGGTGGTGAATACACCATTGATTATCGGTTAGGTGATAACAACTCATATCAAGCGGGGGCAGGCTTTCTAGCTCTGCGCGACTCAACTCATATTTTTTCTATGCCCCAGGCAGACTTGTATGGAGACATATATGTCAACCCTGAAGGTTCATGGGGTGGTGAGGGTACTAGTGATGATCCGTTGAAAACAGTTTCAGAAGCATTGTTCAGACTCGTCGCAGATAGCATCAATCCTGGAACCATTTATCTGGCAAATGGTGATTATTTGCCTGAATCTGGTGGAGAAAGGTTTCCCCTATCTCTCAAGAGTTATACTTCTATTGTGGGTGAAGCTGAAGCTGGAGTTATCCTGGATGCCTATGGAATTGACCGCGTCTTTAAAATAGATAGCTCACGTCATGTGTCGCTCATTAACCTGACTATCACTGGTGGACAGGCTACAGACGGTGGGGGCATTTCATGCAATTATTCTGATATCACATTGAGCAATGTGACCTTTAACGAGAACCAGGCAAATGGAAGAGGAGGAGGATTCTTTTGCCAGAATTCTAATCCACAGCTCACGAATGTCACCTTCTCAAACAATTCTGCATATACAGGAGGCGGTATATATGCCGTTAATTCAGATCCGGTGTTGACAGAAGTGAACATCTTTGAAAATTCAGCTGGTGATGGGGGGGGCATATACCTGGCTAACTCAAGCCCTGCTGTAATCGAGGTAAACCTCTCTGGAAACGATGCTGCTCAAGATGGGGGCGGTCTGTTTTGTACAAACGCCAACCCAACTTTGAACAGTCTGACGCTATCTGATAATGTCGCTCGAAGGGGTGGTGGAGCATATTGCACCAACTCTGATCCAATATTCCTGGATGTCAGCTTCCTGAACAATCAGGGCTATGAAGGGGGTGGTGGAATTTTCGTTGAATCATCTGAGATCGACCTCAATGACTTGATCTTTAGAAACAATATTTCTGAGACCGGTGGTGGAATGTATATAAGCAATTCAAACATTTCATTGTCCAATGTTTCGATCTCACAAAATACGAGTAGTGTGGGGGGCGGATTTTACTGTGATGATAGCTCCAGCGTGCTCTTTTCACTCGAAAACAGATGCAATATATATTCGAATATCAATGAAGGCTATGGTGGTGGGCAGGAATTCGTTTCATACAGTGAAATGGATGTTGTTCTTGACACCTGTACAGTGATGCAGCCAACTGCTTATCATGCTTCACCACGAAGCAATTTCACATTTGATATTCTGAATGGATTACATGAGCAGGTCGATTCAGACATGTACGTCTCAGTTGATGGAGATGATTCCAACAATGGGCGGTCAATCAACAATCCTGTGAAAACTATTCGTCATGCCATTGAGGTTATTCTGGCTGATAGTGCAAACCCGAGGACGATCTACCTTGCGGAAGGGATTTACTCAGCAGAGACGAATGGTGAAGACTTCCCATTAAACATGGTTGAGGATGTATCTATCCGTGGAGAATCCATCAGGGGTGTTATTCTTGACCCGCGAGTAGAGCAGTATTCAAGGTCAGGTGCCATTGGTATTAATGAGGTGAGACGATCCATGCTCTCGAACTTGACGATTACTGGAGCTGGAGGTGTCAATCCTGCCATCAAGTGCTTTGCATCCAGCCCAAATCTCAGTAATCTTTTGCTTGTTGATAACTTCAGCGGAGGGATCTACTGTGATCGATCAAGTCCAATGATCACAGATATCACAATCGCTAATGTTTTTGAGTACGCTATATCATTAGGTAATCATTCTCACCCTACATTGATCAATTCCATCTTGTGGAATATGGGTACTGATGAGATTGACTTTTACGGGGAAGATACTTGTTCTATTCTGGTCGCACACAGTGATATCCATCATGGACTCGAAGGTGTGAATACAGCTGACAATCAGGCAGTAATCTGGGCAGAAGGTAATCTGGATGTCTCGCCAGGTTTTGTGGATTACTACCAAGATGACTTCCTTCTGCAGGAAACATCTCCCTGTATTGATATGGGGACACCCTTTTTCACCTGGAATGGTGATACGCTAGTCAATTTGCAAGCAGATGAATACATCTACGAAGCCCCTGATATGGGTGCTTTGGAATCACCCTATGCCGTTGGAGTTCATGACGAAAGCATCATACCCAATGAGTTTGCACTCCATCAGAACTTCCCAAATCCTTTCAATCCTTCGACCAGGATCAGCTATGCCTTACCAGTACCAGCTGATGTGAGTATCATCATATATGATGTGCTGGGACGTGAAGTGGTAACATTGGTGTCTGAATCTCAGACAGCGGGCTATAAATCAGTTCAATGGAGTGGTACGGATATGCGTGGTCATCAAGTCAGTGCGGGAATGTATATGTATGTCATTCATGCAGGTGAGTTTATGCAGACCAGGAAAATGCTTTTATTGAAATAGGAGGGATTCTTGTCCAGGCCGGGATTCGAATCCCGGCCTGGATGCTATAGCCTGGGGGATTAAGGTGGCCAAGGTTCTCGAAGCCACCGATTGTTGATTGGGAAGGCTGGACATTTCGTCCCTCGACTAAGGTCTGCGCACCACAGGTGCTACGCCCCTGCAAGCCGCTCTGGATGACACAAGCTCAATGTCCGGGAATGTTATGAGCTAGGGCTGTATTTGGAGGGGGAGACCCCATATTGCTTCTTGAAACTGGTGGCAAAATGGGCAGGATTCTGAAATCCCACCATATAGGCGATCTCTGTCACTGTCGCCACATGTTGCTCCAATAGATTGGCAGCTCGTTTCAGCCGTTGGGTTCGGATAAAATCGGTGGGACTGAGATTGGTCAGAGCCGTCAACTTGCGGAAGAGTTGGGAGCGGCTCATAAAGACTTCCTCACTGAGCTCCTTTACGCCAAACTCCAAGTCTGCCATATGGATCTCTATACTATCCATGATTCCCCGGAGAAATTTTTCATCCATTGAGCTGACGGTAACCTGTTTCAGATCCTGAGCCTGATCCAGTGTAAACCGTTCCCGCAGGCGTTCCCTTTGTCGGATCAGGTTGGCAACACGAATGCGTAATTCACGTGTGTTGAAGGGTTTCAATAAGTAATCATCTGCCCCTGTCTCAAGTCCTTTGAATTTGGCCTCATCAGTGGAAAGAGCCGTAAGCATGATGATGGGAATGTGGCACAGAAGAGGATCTTGACGCGATTTCTCCAGGAAACCGAAGCCATCCAACTCGGGCATCATCACATCGGAGATGATCAAATCTGGGACGGATTCACGCGCAGCCTCCAAACCGAGTTTTCCGTTGACAGCCACATTCACAGTATAAATATCCTCAAGCTCTTCAGTAATAAATTGCCTCATATCGTGATTGTCCTCAACAATAAGGACCAGGGGTTGCTCAGTGTCCGGACGTGACTCGTGTTCGTTTCTTCCAATTCTTTCAGAGACGTGGGTAGAATCATCGTCCCCTGTGGTTTGCTCCTCAGCTTCCTCGGTCATCTGTTCAGGAGCGAAATGTCCATCACCAAGTAGAAAAGTGGCTGTGAAGCAGATATTTTCGTCAGGTTCACTCCGTACGCTTATTTCACCCTGATGCAGCTTCACATAATCCTTCACCAAGGATAAGCCTATTCCTGACCCCTCGATCTGATGGTGGGTGCTTTCCAATCGCTGGAAATGGTTAAAAATGCGATCCTGGTCTTCATGGGCAATGGGCTCACCGCTGTTTTCAACTTTTAGTTCGACATTATCAGAGAGCTTTTTAACCCATAGAATAACCTCTCCATCATTTGTACAGTATTTGAATGCATTGGACATGAGATTATTGACAATCTTATTCATCATCTCCCTGTCATAGTAGAGCGTCAATTCGTCATCGGGCAAACGCACCTGAAATTGTATACCTTTGCTCTCAGCCAGAGATTCATGGGCTGCAGCGATGGTTCTGATATGCTCGACGAAGTTATGCTCTGAAACGCTAAGAATTGCTTTTGAGGACTGGACCTTGGCCAGATCCAGGAGCTGGTTAATAAGGTTTTGCATTCGCCTCGCATTGCGCAGGATGAGATCCAGTCGCTCCCTGGATTTTGTTTGAGTGTTCTCATCCCTCAATTTTTCCAGGGGACTCATAATCAGGGTGAGGGGGGTCCGAAACTCATGAGAAATGCTGGTAAAAAAGGACGTTTTCATGGTGTCTAATTCTGCAGCAGCTTTAAGGTCAGCGTCAATTTGAATCACTTCGGTTTCCGCCAACTTTTTTTCCGCCTCTATTGACCGCATGCGAAACGCCAAGGCCAGTGCAAAGGTCACCAGCATGAGTGCCGTGCCCCACTGATCGATGGTGGCTAGAAAGGGTCCTGAAATGAAATTCATAGATAGGGTATGTAGAACCAGACCGGTAACATTAAAAATATTACCTAACAGATATATACCTGCCATGGGGACTTTTTTGACTGTCAGGTGAATACCCACCGCTAGGTAAGGAATCAACATCAACGAAATGCCACCGTTGACCATTTGCCAACCCAGGATATGAATCTGGAACTGCTGCGGTACAATGAAAAATCGAAGGAGAAAGTCAGTCACTATGATACCTACCAAAACGACTGTAGCCCACTTGAATAATCGATACCAACGTGGAGCTACTATTTTGAGGCTGAGGAATACGATGACATAGTAGTAGAAGGCTATTGCCCTAACGGCCACCAGGATGTATTCACCAACTTCATAGGTCCCGGTTTTTGAGGAAGTTGAAGCCAGGAGTGTGGTAAATAGAAGTCCCTTGGTGTAAAGGTACCACAATAATGAGGTTAACGCCAATAGGGCTAGAGCAAAAAAGGCCGGCTCCCTGTAGATGGAGTAAAAAATGAGCAGGAATACTGTAATGGCCACGATGATTCCCATGACGAAAGCAAAGCTATAGTTCTCACCTCTGGTTATAATTTCTCTTTGCTGGAGATAGTTATCATTTACCAAATAACCAGCCAGCGATGTACTGTAACGTTTCCAGAAATCTGGAAAGGTAGACTGAAAATAAAGGGTCTTGATCTCATTGGAATCCAGGTGAACTGGTATGAGCTGCCGATGTGGATAAAGACTTCTGGGTAAGTATTTTTTCCCCGCCGTGTAAGGAATGTTTCTTCCACCGGCATAAACTGTGAAATCAGCTTCACCACTATCATCATACAGCAACGTGTGAGTTGCACCTGAATAGAACCAAACATCGATTGATGTGGAAAGGTTGTTTTGAATAGATACCTGATGCCAGTATTTCGAGATGCCTGGTGTTTCCCGCATGATCTCTTTGTGGTAGGGAACAAATTGCGTTTGTCGTTCTGGTTTCTTTATGTCTCGAACACTAAGCGTTCCATGAGTGTCAGGGAGTATAGTTGTAAAATCATAAAGATAATAAAATTGTTGCTCATCTGGGCTAGCAGCAACATTTAGCGTATCTCCTGAGGCTAATACCCCAGCTTTTGGTAGCAGCAATCCGATGAGAACAAAGGGTATAAAAAGATACTTTCGTTGAACAGACCAGCCGATAAAATGAACCCCCAAAATTTAAATAATGGAATAAGATAGAAGAATATTCAGTAATAATTAAGCAATTTTATGGAATAGATGAGGTTGACTAAAATCGGAATGAGATGATATCTCTTCTAAACTACTATGCAATTGTTTCTGATATGATCCAGCACAGCAATGTTATGATCGACAGGACTCAGGGGTTGACTTTTTCTTAGTTCCCAGGGTTGATCCTTCACGCTAAGTGATGAATATATGGTTACAACTAAGGATATCCATTTGGAACACTTATCAGTATTGACTTTAGATGGTCTACTATGAAGATAGTAGCCAGAAGTATTGACAAAATTCTATTAATAGAATGTGTAAGATTATTTCCCCCGACACTACAGAGTATGTTAGATTAACCTTATTAGACATCATGAATGGGGAAACCATGAAAACTATCTTACCTATTGTTATTATATGCTCGTTTCTTACGCTCATAATGTGCTCTGACACCTCAGATGAACCAGTCAAAGAAGTGACCATTGGTGCGCTCATTCCCATAAGTGGTGCATTTGGCCAGCAGGGAGTCTCAATTAGGACAGCTCTGGAACTTGCAATTGAGGATGCAAATTCAGATTTCGTTTCCAGAAACATAAATATAACCTTAAACCTACAGGTAGAAGATACGGGAACTGAACCAGCCATGGCAGTAAGCCAGCTGGAATCAATGTTGGAAGCGGGTGTCCGCATAATCATTGGACCTGTCACCAGTGCAGAGCTGCTTGCATGCAAGGAAAGCATCAATAGTTCTGAGGCTGTTATCATTAGTCCCAGCAGCACATCCATAGAACTTTCAATTTCAGGTGATAATATTTACAGAATGGTTCCAGATGATAGGAAGATGGCGGAAGCTATCTCTGCGGCAGCCTGGTACAATGGTCTCAGACATTTATTACTATTACATCATGACGGTTTATGGGCGAATGGTCTGGCTGCTATGGTTCAGGATCGGTTTGAAGCCCTGGGAGGTCAGGTTTTAGAAACAGCTTCCTACACAGGATATCGCAATTCGCTTTACGAGGAAGCCTTTGATACCCTCAGAACAGCCCTGACTGCCATGTTGGAAAATTATGATGCCTCCAGTATTGGTGTTCAAATCTCAACTTATGATGAAGCGATAGATATTTTAAGTCTTGCGAATGGGGATTCCCTACTCTCCCTAGTCGACTGGTTCGGCAGTGATGGTATTGCAACCAATAGTTTTCTGTTAACAGATTCTGGGGCTGTCGACTTTGCCCGAACATCCCATTTTGCCGCTCCCATATTTGGTCTGGAAACAAATGAGAAATTAACGGCCCTCACTCAGCGGCTAAACTCTCTGCTTGAAAATCCTTCCGGAAACTATGGGTACCTGGCATATGATGGACTTCGTATTGCTGCAGATGTTTATGCCACAGCAGAAACTGACATCAGCGTTGATGGACTAAAAGCCCTGCTAATGACTACCATGGAAGGTTATGAAGGTGTCTCTGGAACTGCAACTTTTAATGAAAACGGAGATCGAGCAAACGGGGTGTATCATTTCTGGTCAGTGAATTCTGATTATCCATCATGGGAGTTAATATACACCAGTACAGATGGATCCATTGAGGGTGGATAAACTCGGACTGCACCAAAGAATTATGCCAGCAACTATGAAATATTTTTAGGCCTGGAGAGGGAATGAGAGTAAGAAAAAGGGGAATACTATGAAATCATGGACAAATTATTTTATGGTCGGATTGAGTTTGATCGTACTAACTACTTGTTCTAACTCGGATGAGCAAATCAATCAAATTGTTTCTCCAGATGGAGTACTGGAAGGAACCAGTATGACCCAAGCCGAAGTGAAACAAATGTTTCTGGAAAGAATGGCTGATCTGGGTCCTTACGATGTGATCGTCACCGACGCAGATGGCTGGGATATGATGTTTTATCAGATTCGAGATCGGGCAAACAGGAATGTGGTTTCCTATAGAGGTCTATTGGGGTATTACAGCGGTGCCAATTATTATGAGGGGACTGCTGGTGCGGTTTGGGATTATGAAAACAATATTTTCAGCAGTACCTGCCTTGATTCATCGTGGAATGGTGGTCATATCAACTATGTCATGCCCTTACAGGGCTATACTAGTGAGGGAATAGTTACCCTTAAGGGACCTTATTACTATCTGGAGAATCCGAACCGCTTGAACAGAATTTATGCCTGGGTATTTGATGGTGCCTTTCCCTACATAAATCCGGATCCAACCAGCTTAAATGGGAAAATTCCACCCCTGAAAACGAATGAAGAGATAGCGGAATATTTATCCCGCAACCGCGAGATTGGCCATAAAATGTTGGGAGATGAACAGTAAGGTTGTCTCTGAGCTAAATCGTTTACCACGGGACTAGAAACTGGAGTGAGTATCAGAGAGAGGCTCGATCCCGATGATTATAGATTGGATCGATTAGGAAAATTTTAGTCTTAATTTGAATCTCGTTGAAGAAGCCCCCGACAAGAATTATAAAAGACTCTGGTCCCATTAAATTGCAACTGCACAAGTTGCAGAAATTATTTTTTCTTAAACAATTACCTGTAAATATACGGGTAACGATCAACTTCGTAAGCTGGACCTGAGCAAGAAACATCCTGGGCACACCAGACCACACCCCTGACAAATCAATACTTCATTGTGGACCTAAGCCTCCTTATAGGTGGAAACACCTATGGCTTTCATGATGGGACACACTTTGGTTAAACCTGTCTTTAAAAAGAAGGGGACCAAAATGATGACGACCACCAATAGGTATATGGGGAATAAACCATCACCGACAAAATGATAGACTACGGAACCCAGGGCGAGGGCACCCAGGATGATTCTGATGATACTATCTAGTTGTCCTACATTTCTTTGTTCTTCTGCCATAACAACCTCAATTCAGGTATTATTAATCGACCACTACAGGCCGATGACAAGAGCATACTTTAACGCCAAAGTCCAACAATAAGCCCGGTAACTCCCAGCCCAACCAACCAGTAACCACCATTGATCCAAACATAGGACCAGGGTCGTTTCTCAAAAGCTGGAGCGGTGATGAGATATGAGAATATGTAGCCTATCCATACAAAAAATGCAGTCGTTAGACCTACTTTTACCGTACCTGAATCTGGAAATACATAAACCATATAGTCTATCAAGTATGCAGTGGCTACAGCCACGAGGAGGGTGGAAAGAAACATGAGACCAAAAGACATAGCCATATTCTCATCGGCTTTCTGAGCCTCCAGATCAGCTTCACTCAATCCCATTGATTTTATCCAGGCTTTTCCAAACAAGACTGTATACCATGGCATTCCAATGCCAAAAAAGACCAAGGCAGAAACCAGAACTGCCCAATAATTCACCATAGATTCGTACATATCGACTCCTTTTTGATTCTATTAGATACAAAAAAAACAGGGGCGAAGTGTCAGCCCCCTGAAATGTATTCAATTCCTGTTATTCGTATTATTGCAGGAAGTTATCTGGTCACTGATGAGTGGGCAAGCACATTGTGCCCTCGCTCATTGGGGCAAAAAAGCATCGATTATCCACTCAATGTTACAGGTTAACATTTTTATTAAAGTTTCTTTAAAATTGATTCTTAATACTTGCAGCACTGGCATGGAAAATGCATATGTCATGCCTGGAAATGAATGATGACAATATTAGGAATATATAAAAAATGACCGAACAAAAGAAACATTCTAAAACGCTTCAAATAATTATACGTACAGCGGTTTTTCTGCTTCTCAATGGTTTATTGGTAATAAGCTTTTTGAAGTAAAACCGTCCTCCTTAAAAAGGCCTCCAGATGGAGGCCTTTTTGCTTTATATGCGTTACTGATTCGTACTCCCCACAGCAATCCCCACCCTTGACTTCATACTGTATACATGATAAAATGTATCACTAAAACTTAAACAGATGGGATTTTAGATGAGCATTAACATTCGCAGGACATATAACCATACTGATTCACAAGACGTGCTCATTGAGAAATTGAAAAGGAAACAAGGTGGACACGAGAATCCATTTACCCTTCAAATAGCCAGCCATTTGATCTCTGTGAGCATCAAAGCGGATGAGCTCCACTGGTGGTCTCCAGAAATGGCACTCAGACTTGAAACGGAAGAGAACAAGACCATAGTATTTGAAACCATAGGACCAAATCCTTCCATGTTTACATTCTCAATGTTTTTTGTGATCCTGGGCTCAGTCGGATTTCTGGCCTCACTTATGTGGGCCCTTTCATTAATGGCTGTAGGGGAATCATCCATTATTGCCTGGATATTGAATTTTGTATCGGGGTCACTCATCGTATCCATCTTTGGGATACTGGCTCTTGGAAGAATAAAGGCTGCCGATCAGGTAGCGAATCTTAGACAATTCATGTCAGAAATGATCGGGACTTAAGTCATCTATTTTAAGCCTGATACCAAAACACATTAAATTGGGCTCCCATGTTATCTAAAAATGCTCTGAAAACTAAAAATGGTCGACTCCTGGCATTTTCTCTCCTCTATCTATCTGAGGGTATACCCTTTGGATTTAGTGCCATAGCTCTGGCTACCCACCTTCGCATGAGCGGGGTTGGGCTCACAGAAATAGGGCTATTTACAGCTTCCCTATACGCTCCCTGGGGGTTCAAATGGGCCTGGGCTCCTCTGGTTGATCTAATAAAATTCAAACGTTTTGGAGCTAAAAGAACCTGGATCGCTACTGCGCAGGCGGCCATGATTGGAACTCTGGGTATCGTAGTTTTCTTCGACTATTCTACAAATATCCAGCTTCTCACTACACTCATCATTATCCACAATATTTTTGCTGCCACCCAGGATGTGGCCATTGATGCTCTCGCCATCAAAGTGCTACCTGAAAATGAGCGTGGGATTGCCAATGGCTTCATGTTTGGTTCTTCTTATCTGGGACAGGCCATTGGAGGGAGTGGTGCCTTGTTGATTGCCGGCAAGTTTGGCTTTGAGTTTTCCTTTCCCTTTGTGCTTCTAGCCCTCACACTCATTTTAGTATTCGTTACATTGAGACTTCAAGAGCCAGCAGAGCCCATCACAGAAAAAATCCAATCTGGTGTCAGCGTCTTTCAAGAGATACTCAGGCAAATGAAACTGTTTTTGAAGGAACTATATCTGGGCTTCTTTAAATCAGGAACTGGTCCATTGGTTGGTGTTGCTTTCTCATTACTCCCCTTTGGTGCGCTGGCCCTGGGACTGGTTCTGGGAAGTGCCATTCAAGTTGATCTTGGAATGGATGAAAACCAGATCGCCAAGCTGACCATGTTCGGGACCGTTTTTGCAGCTGCAGGTTGCATTATTGGTGGCTGGATCTCAGACAGGGTTGGGCATCGAAAAGCCCTGGGAGTCTGGTATGTTTTGACGACGATCCCGACCTTTTTTCTTGCTCGTCAGTTTATTGGAGTCGAGGGAACAGCCGGTGTGACTATCGATCTGTTCTTCTATGTTTCTATTGCCTACAGCTTTGCCAGTGGGTTACAGCAAGGGACCAGTACAGCTGTATTTATGGGTCTGACAAGTCCGGCAGTGGCCGCCACCCAATTTACTGGCTACATGGCTCTCCATAATTTTGTCTATTCTTATTCCAGCCTCTGGCAGGGTAAATACGCAGACATTCATGGCTATGCAAAGGTGTTGTTTATGGATGGCTGGATTGCCTTTATACCACTTATACTATTACCCTTCCTGAAACCGAGAAAACAGGCAGTGGAATTGACAAACAATGGACCCCAATAGAACAAAATGGATTCATAAACCCTACCCCAGAATCTCGCATCTAAGGGAACAGCTTCTGATATCCCTTTCATTTGGATTGTTCATCTTTTTGTTCCTGCTCTTCTTCCAACCCTTTGGTCTCGGCAATATGGATAGCAATAAAGCTGTGTATGTCTTAGGGTTTGGCTTGATCACAACCTTCATTATGCTGGTTAATTACACATTGAGCCCGCGAATTGCCCCAGGCTACTTTGATGCCGATAACTGGACAGTAGGGAAGGATATCCTATATGGTCTCGGGAACATCATCTCCATTGCATTGGTAAATTATGTGTACCATGTAAAGGTTGGTGGTCAAAGTATTGATCCTGGTGCCATACTATCATTCATCATTATCACTGCTTCAGTAGGTGCTTTCCCCCTGACCATCATGGTCTTTATAAATGAATTGTACCTCAATGACAGGCATCAGAAAAATGCCTTAAGGATCAGCCAGCAAATTGAATCTGGTGTCATTGCGAATCAATTTGCAGCCAAGCAAAAAAATCTGATCATTGGGGACTCCGAGAGTGACTCCATCGAACTAGATGCGGATGATTTAATATTTGTACAATCAAGCGATAATTATTGCGACATTTATTTCCTCGAAAAAGACAAAGTATCGACCCGCCTCATTCGCACAACTTTGAAAAACATTGAATCTCAATTATCTGTCTTTCCCGATATGAAGAGATGTCATCGGTCGTATCTGGTAAACAGACAAAAAATTTCTAAAATCACCGGTAATGCCAGAGCATATACCATCCACTTTTCAGTGAGCGATATTGAGATTCCAGTATCCCGAGGCATCAAGAAGGATAGCTTTTTCGCCTGATCATTGTTTGATTCCGTCCCATTTATCCCAAATAATTCCCATTCACCACAGAGCAGTATTCTCTGATATTCCTTTATCTATCTTTGATTCATAACCGAAATCATCGAGAAGGAGATGAATATGAAAAACGCTGTAATTATACTTTTGCTAATGCTCTTTGGAATAACCCTTAGCGCTCAAAGTGGTGAGGTAGAGGTAGAGATCACTGAAGTTGTGGCAGAGTGGGGCGGATCAGTCATCATTGGATTGTTTGAGAAAAAGGGCTTTCCCAAGGCAGGTCAAGCCGTATTCAGCGATACTATTCCCGTACGAGATATTAAGGCTACCTATAAGTTTGAGGCTATTCCTGTTGGAAAATATGCCATCGCTATCTACCAGGATGTAAATGGTGATGACAAGCTAAATCGAGATGGTTATGGCCGACCAACAGAACCCTATGCATTTTCAAACAATGTATTTGGACGGTTTGGTCCACCTAAATTTGCAAAGGCTTCCTTTTTAGTTACGAGCGATGCCGAATCGAGATTGGTTATTCATCTAAAAGAGTATTCCAACATACGTGGAGATAGGTAACTCCCCCAGCGAGTTTCATTATGATACTGCCGGGGGGTGGAAAGTGATGTTTGCTAGTGAAGCTACATTACTTCACTGATTTGAATGGTGGGCTCAATATTTGTGAAATTGGGTAAATCGCCCATGATTTCGTCAACATTTGGACCAAAAGAGTTTTCAAATGCAGCTACGGTATCAAAATATAGATTGCTCATGGTGGTAAATGGTGCTGCGGATCCAGGAACGGCACCACCCAAACCTTTTTCAATTGATGCACCTTTAACTGCGGTTCCCAGCAGACCGCCGACCATGGGGATGTGCTTGTTGAGGTAGTAATCCATATCAAAGGTTTTACCCTCTCCATTTGCATAGAGCACACTTACTTTTATCATACCTTTTTCCATATTAATCCTTTCGATTCGGCTGTAATAAATGTGAGAGCCTAACCGCCGTGTACTAGACCTCAACTATGAGTGATTTTAGACTCAAAAAATATTTCCAATTGTACGAGGGATATGTTTTGAATCCCTGAATCTACTGGGAAATGAGGGCACGACAAAGGTTAAACATGACAAAAAGAATCACATTGCAAGACGCTATCATCGCGAATACTTTGATTATGGTATTTAAGGTCAGATGAAGACCTACTGGAAATAAAAGATAGTGGAGTAATTGTTTTGTATAGAGAAATCAGCCTGGATCAGTTTATTGAGATATATGAGCAAGGGGATATCCGCATTCTGGATGTTCGTGAACTTTGGGAAACTCCCTTCATCAGGGGTGAAAATGTGATCAATATTCCCATGAACCAACTCCCTCAGGCCATAGATAAGCTTCCCAGAGCTGAAGACCTCGTCGTCATCTGTCAACATGCCGTCAGATCGAAGAGGGTCATTGAGTATCTACAGCATCAACATGGCTTTGACAATCTGATCAATCTGCAAGGTGGAGTTTCCACCTACATCACAGCCCCCGTTTAATTCTCTAACGATATTTCTCCATGCTGAGGTGTGTTTTACTTGCACGTCGAGTATGGAATAGAAGTAATCGTATCCCTACTGGAGGTATTTATGCTTCCGGCGTTCCAGAATGTAAAATGGTAAATATGCCAGCAAGAGGAAGATGATGGCCAGCATCTCAAGTGGAATCAAGTAGAAAGGCCAGGGACCCAAATAATCAATGAGGGTCGGTTAGTCAGGAACTCGATTGAGATTATTGTAATTACCGCCTGTAAGCCAATTCATCAACATGACAGGGGGTAGGCTAAGGTTGACGATGAGGAAGGTTCGCTTTACGGATATAAAAGTCGGCTTGTAATTGTGGACAAAAACAAAATAGAGACTGGCAAAAATTATCCCTCCATGGGCGAAGAAAAACTGGAAAAATCTAAAGTGGGGCAGTCCTTGCCTCAGCGCTGGTGTCAGGATAGCCTGTAAGGTTCCAGCGAGACCCAGAAGGTACACCACATCGAACACCGTCTTGTTTATGGTGATCATGAGGTAAATACTTGCCAGCACTAACATGTTGCAGAAATGGAGCGGCAAAGCATGATCCAGGGTCCACAAATCGTACTGGAAACGATAGATGTTCAGCGCAATCTCCTGGATCATAAGGAGAGAGGCAAAAGACCAGCGAAATACCTTATCAGTTTTTTCAGACCTCAGTGATTTTCTGAAAATAAAGAGCATGATATAGGTGCATAACAGCAACAGGATGACACCCACATGTTGGGTGCCAAATAGTTCAAAAGGATAAATGCCAGGTTCAAAGGTCATGTTTTCTTCAAGATTTTACAACATCCATGCAGTTCTTACGGTTCAAGTAGTAAGCGACCAATTATTTGTTGTTTGATTTAGAGCGGATGCGAGAAACTAAATACCAACCTGCACCAAATAGTATCATCAGGATTGGTATACCACCGGGTTCATCCTCGAAAATGATCATATATATCATGAGTGAAATACCAAGGACAACGAATATCCCAGGGACAAGCTTGTGAAGCATAATGTTTAATCTCCGATTTCAGCAAATATAAAATCGTGAAGGATACAAGCCATCAATTCAGATACGAATAGCCTGGTTTTGTTTGCTATTAAGCTTTGGATAGCGCTTCAGCCTTGAACTCCAAAAAGAGGGTATAAAAAAGAGCCCCTCGATAACTCGAAGGGCTCTTCTAATCCTCATTTGACTCAGATTAGCTTGATGCTGATCCTGCCGCACTGAGCAATTCATTTCCCCGTAAGGCAAACAAGGCACCTAGCAATAATACCAGGAGCTGGAACTCCATACCACCCATAGCTTTGGCTTCAGATGCCACAAAGCTCCACTGTGGCCAGTGAACCATGGCGATGGCGCTAAACATGACGACGGCTGTAATAGCACCAGATATCCGTGTAATCAGTGAACCCAGGAACGGTCCGGCCAGGAAGCCCAAACCTGCCAGAACCTCGATTACTGCAAGCATGTAAACACCAACTATGGGCATTCCCATACCTTGAGACATCATTTCTGCCATGGGGATTTTAATTACTCCGTGAAATATAAAAATAGTTGCCAGCTGCAATCGGATGATCCAGTGGCCATGTTCTTCTGCAATTCTTGTTAATGCGCTCATATTTTTCCTCTCATTCTTTATTGTGGTCGGTTATCCTGCCAAATCAATATTATTGCATACGCAGGATACCTTCTGTTTTCGAAAGTCAATATAGGATTTGGAGAAAAGGGGTATTGTCGCTGGGTTGACAGATCAGGGCTTTCAGCGAAAGTGAAGGGTGGGCAGTTTCAAAATGTAGAAAATTTGTGTGTTGATCAGCGGTGTATCTACCTAAAAACAACTTTAGGCTTGGACGTAACCAATCTTGGGGTCTCTAATATCAGGTGAGTGGGTGCACCCTCATCGACTATAAAAAACCCCTTATATTTCCAGATGTGATTTCCCAGATATTTCACATGGAAATCCACTATATACTTACCAGGTTCTAAAGCAATTGAAGTATTGGTATGCCATTTTACCTCATGCTCATAAACGATCTCTCTGGTTAGAAACTCGCGAATAGTGACTTGAGGACCGTGCCATATCAACTTCCCACCTGGTTTGCTTGTTTTAAAAATTAAACCAGTCTCAAAATCTGGATCCCATACTGTATCGGGTGGCGTATTGTCCAGAATGAAGGATGTTGAAAGGAGGCATGCGTTCAGGCTTACAATGACGACTAGCTGTAAAAGAAGTATACTTTTTCTAATCATTATATCCTTAATAGTGGTGCCAGAGCTGCAAGTGTTGGACTAAATCGTCACCATCCAAGCCAGGCTAAAATGTTATCTATCCAACTACCACCTGTCCTGGTAGTTTCACCGAAAATTCCATCCTGGTTCAGGGTACGGTCATGATCAAGCATGGTTCCACCGGCACACCTGATCATATAATAATCACCACTAATTAATGAATAGGTATATGAATCGTCTGAGAAATACGTGCCAGTTAGCTCTCCCGATCTAAAATACCCCCAATCTGCTTCAATCACAGAAACACCAAGTCCATCTGGATAAGTACCAAATTCAGCATGATAGATTCGTAGTTGGCTCCTAATACTTCCAAGCGCCACATCTGCCTCAGCCTGTCTGGCTTTTTGGACGCTATTGCCGTATATGGGTATGGCAATAGCCACAAGTACAGCAATGATCACAATAACCACCATTAATTCTAATAGTGAGAATCCACGGTTATTATTGATATGGCTTGATTCCGTCATAAGTTTTTTTATCTCAATAAAAAATAAATTGTTAAAGAGTTAAAACAAGTCAGAACAAGCTTGACACTTTGACAAAAGGAAGTTTCTAGATAGCTAAACCCCCAGGGATGGTTGTGGTCTCCCCGGCAATTAAAACCTTATTTTCAAGCCACCATTAATGACAAACCCATCTACAGGTGCGTATATATCTTTAAACTGTGGATTAGATAGTGACCCGGTGTAGACAGCTTCAAACTTTGTTTGACGGGTATCCAGAAAATTTTCAAAATTCAAAAACAGAGAGAAATCATCCCACATTTTCTCTGTCATCAAGCCAAGAATCCAATACTCTTCACTGGTAGAACCATCACTTAAATTTTGGGGGCTGAAGTAGTAGGCTTCAAGACCTATCCTTACATCATCATGCTTTTCATACATCAATACATTATTTAGTCGATGCCGGGATACCAGAGGAAAGGTCGTGGTGGTTTCGCTATAGTGTTGCTGTACATCAGCGAGGGTATACCCAATAAATAATTTAAAATGATCATAGGAGAGCTTAATGTTTGTCTCGATTCCCCTGGTATCGATAACTCCATCTGGCTGGCTAAATTCATATTGTCCCAAGCCATTCGAACCAAGCAGGATGGGATCATCAATACGAGTGTAAAAAAGGAGTGAATTGATACTCAATGAAATCTCATCAGTCAGTGGTGTGCGATAGTTTATGTCAAAATTTGTCCCTAGAGACTTCTCAGCGTTTGTATTATCGACATCAATGGGTAGCACATCTCTGAACTGCAATCGCTCTGCATCCTCACTAAATACACTGGGAGTCTTGTAACCCAACCCACCTCCTGCGCGCAGGACCAACTTTTGGTTCACTTTCCAGAGCAGAGCAAGACGAGGGAGTAAAAAATTACCGTAGTCATTCTGACTATCAAATCTCAAACCCGTTTCAAGGTTCACTTGCTCAGAAGCATTCCACGTACTCTGGACAAATGCTCCCATTGTGAGGTGGTCATAATCCACCCCAGTGATAGTGTCCGGTTGATTTTGTACGAATTGATCGGTCCAGATATTCAGGCCAGCAACCCACTCTAAGCTATTGCTTTGATGGCTGTAATTGACTTCGCTAAAAGATGAATTCTGGATACCTGCAAAGGTGTGCCCCGGAGCTGCCAGGGTTCGGTCATAATAACTATAACTGTTCTTCAGGGAAAACTTGGAGGCATCAGATTGATGGTGAACCAATCCGATCTGTGTGCTAAACCGGGTTGTTTCATTTTTCTCAAAATAGGAATGTGTACTATCCTGGTTTCCTTCGATATAAATGAGATCGCCACCTATGCGTTCTTCAAGCGTGGTATTAAATCCAACATCGAGGGTAGTCTTGTCTGAGAAAAAGACAAAAAGTTTTGGATTGATTGTATAGCGTTTGAATTCTGGAATAGCGGTTAATCCAATATCGGCCGGGTCGTATGCTGTACCCAAATTGTAGGATACAAAGACAGTTGTCCCAAGTTTCTCAGTTTTTTGGGAGTAAAAAGCGCTGGCATCTAGACCCAATGCAGATGTGGCATTTAGCAGGACACTCAACTCTCTTTTTTCTGAAGGTGTCTTTGAAACCAGGTTGACCAAACCTGCGATTGCACCACCACCATGGAGGGTTGATGAAGCTCCTTTGATCACTTCAACCTGGGATAAATCAAGGGGGACAATTTGTAAAAGACTCAGTCCTCCAGAGAATCCTGAATACAGCGGAAATCCATCCTTTAAAATCTGGGTATACTTACCATCAAGACCCTGGATACGAATACTTGAATTGTATGAAGTTGCTGAAGTCTGTTGGGTTTGAATTCCGGTACTTTCATTGAGGAGCATGCGGATATCCCCAGGCTTCATATTTCCCTTCTCATTGAGCTCCTCACCAGAGATTGCTTCGATACGAGTCGGTATATCAGCTATGGTTCGGCTTGATCGTGTGGCTGAAATATGGACTTCCTCAGTGTGTCCCTCATCATGGTGTAGGAACACTTCATGGGGTTCATTTTGTGATAGGGGAAAAGTAAAAATCGAGGAGCTTTCTTCATATCCGATATAACTGAAAACGATGACATGACGGCCATCGGGAATATTCTGTATCTCTACATATCCATCGATATCAGAGCTACCACCCAGGGAAGTACCTTTCACGATGGCGTTGGCTCCAACCAGGGCTTCCTTGTGTTCCTCGTCATGGATGGTTGCGGTAAATGAGGTTTGACCTAAAACTGAAGAATATATAATGAGCACCAATAGTGCTGAAATGGATTTAATCATGTGATTTGTCTTTCTTAAAAGATGGTGGATGTTAATCTGAGATTATTGAGGAATCCATCATGTACGACATCAGGATCATCTCTATGTTGATCCCTGACGTCAATGGACAGTATTATATAAAGTAATTTCATAGTATTTGCTGCTGCAACATAGTTGGCCCGCATCACTTGTCAATAGCAATTGTGTAGTCGGAATTGCTGAACCAACAACTTTAATCCAGATCTTGGTATAGAGTGGGATAAATATTTCACGATTCTAACTATGTCGGTTTAAGTTAATGACTGTCAATTCAATCGCTGGACTAAACAATGAGAAATTTGATGAAAACGAATATCTTGCAGAGGATCAGTCTGGTCTACCTCATCCTGGTATTTTCTAGCCTTTCCTGTTTGGCTGTAGGTGTTACACTCACTTCGGAAGAAAGACAATACATCCTGGACCATCCCATTCTCAATGTTGCCAATGAGAAAGATTGGCCACCATTTGATTTTATGGAAAACGGTCAACCCCAGGGATATTCAATTGATGTCATCCACCTGGTAGCTGAAAAAATTGGGGTCGAACTCAAATTTGTCAATGATCTGACCTGGGGGGAATTGTTGCAAGAATTCCGCAATGGAAACATTGACGTTATGCCTGCTCTTTATAAGAACCCCGAGCGTGAATCCTACATGAGCTTCACACAACCATATTACGCTCACCCATCGGTTATCGTCGTAAAAGATGATAATACCCGAATTGATTCATTTAATGACCTCAAAGGTAAGCGCGTTGCAGTGATTCCTGATTTTATGATCACAAGCACCCTCGCTGAGCATCACCCATCCATCAACCGCATTGAAGTGAGCGGGGTTCTGGAAGGATTAAAGGCTGTTGCGATTGGGGAGGCCGACGCTTTTATCGAGAGTTTCGGAGTGATCTCGTGGATCATGAAAAATAATTACATTCCCAATCTTCGCTTCATCGCTAACGTGGACATCGAGGGGCTAAAGTCACCCGCCCTGCATATGTCGGTAGCCAGGGACCAAACCCTCTTACGCGATATCCTTCAGAAGGGTTTGGATGCAATCTCTGAAGAGGAACTGAGTGAGTTTCGTCATGGTTGGATAGGTCTTGAAATGGGATCCGCGCAGACAGAGGATGTCTGGGCTACGGCCTGGCAGGTGATCTGGGTTGGTTTTTTCATCTTTCTGGGGCTCATGGCGATGCTACACATCATCAATAAGTTACTCAGAGAAGATCGAATGGTCTTACCCTTCGGATCTCTACGGTTTAGACGGCTTATGATCATTGTCCTCAGCTTTTTTATTGCCCTGATCACTTTGCTTGGGTGGCTTTCTATGAAACATAACAAGGATAAGACCCTGGCTGAACTGCAGTCTACTCTTGAAATGATTAATAGAACTGCTGCTGAGCATATCGAGTTATGGGTCTCTCAACGATTATCGTCCATCAGTATTCAATCAAAAGATGATCATCTCCTTCGCATAAGTGAGGACTTGAAGCGTAGTTCAGGGCCAAACTTGATTGACGCCCTTCATTACCAACGTCTTGATGATTTCTTGAGAATACGCTGGGGTGAGGAGGGGTTGGAAGATTTCTTCATACTAGATACCTCGGGTACCTATTTATACTCATTTACGACTAGCCTTGTCGGCAAGCAGATTGACCAGAATGAACCGGTATGGTCAAACTTTGCTGATTCTAGAGAAGGTGTTTCAATTTATGTCCCGCCGATCCAGGTTGATACTGAAGGGATGCTTGGTTCAGGAATATCCTTTCTTGCTCCCCTCGTGAATTCACAAGATCAAGTCGTTGCAATTCTTGGGAATCGCGTCGATCTGAAACAGAGTTTTTCACAACTGCTTAAACTGACTCGAACACGAGGAACGGATGAGACCTATGCTTTTGATAAAAATGCATATTTCCTATCTGAGAGCAGGTTCCCGGAGGCTTTGTATCGCGCTGGACTGGTCGATTCTCTTCAGTCCAGTATCTACAATGTCGTCTTACATGATCCAGGGAAGTCGTTGTTAAACAAAACTAGTCTTACGCAGGAAATAAAGCACCTCCCACTTACGAAAATGGCTACGCTCGCCCTTAAGGGTGTCAGCAACTATGAAAACATCATTTATCGTAATTATCTGGGGACGGAAGTTCTAGGTGCCTGGATCTGGTTGGATCACCTCGGTCTTGGGCTTGCGACCGAGATAGAACTTGAAGAGGCGTTGGACACATATTTTACCATGCGGAATACTGTCCAGGGTGTGCTTGCCATAACTGTCTTTCTCTCGGTTCTTTCTACACTTTTTGTGCTTGGCCTTGGTGAACGCAGCAACTTGGTGTTGTCCAAGGCAAAGGATACACTTGAGATTCGGGTGAAAGAAAGAACCGCAGAGCTGAACACCAAAAAGCGTGATCTGGAGAAAGCATACGCCATAATCAAGGATCAGAAAGATCGGATGGAAGGGGAGTTGAATGTAGCCCATGATATCCAGATGAGTATGCTTCCACTTATTTTTCCGCCCTTTCCTGAGCGGGTAGAACTAGATATCCATGCTGTTCTGAAACCAGCCCGGGAGGTTGGGGGTGATTTTTATGACTTCTATTTTATCGACAAAGACACGTTCTGCTTCTGCATTGGAGATGTCTCAGGAAAAGGGGTACCGGCCGCTCTATTTATGGCAGTGACCAAAACCTTGATCAAATCAGGAGCATCTGCTACTCAGACAACAGCAGGTATTTTAAATCATGTTAATGCGGAATTGAGTCGCGACAATAGTAGCAGCATGTTTGTAACCCTGTTCATCGGAATCTTAAATGTACAGACCGGTGAAATGAATTATACAAATGCCGGTCACAACCCTCCATTTATTAAGAAGGGGACGGATGGTTCGCTACGACGAGTGGATGAACGTCACGGTCCTATTCTTGGAGCCGTCGAAGGTTTGGAGTATGGGGAAGATACATGTACGCTTGACCCGGGTGACCTGGTTATCCTGTATACGGATGGAGTAACCGAAGCCATGGATCCTAACCAAAAGCTCTATTCTGAGGAGAAACTGGTAGCAGATTTGGAAGCGCAATCCTTTCAAACAGCCTCGCACCTTGTTGATTCAATTTCCCATGCAGTGGATGACTTCGCTGGAACTGCAGAACAAGCTGATGATATCACAATCCTATCCTTTGTTTATAGTGGAGATGAAAGTTCACACTCTCAAAACCCTCAAATCATTAAGATTCAGAACAATTTGGATGAGATTTTGAAAGTTCAGGATGGAATTTCCAGTTTGCTTCAAAGCAGGAAAATACCCAAGAAAACTTTCCAGAATATCAAGATTGTGGTGGATGAATTAATCAGTAATATTATCAAATACGCCTATACGGATGAAGATGAACACGAGATTGAGATCTTAATCTCTCTGGGAGATAATAGCCTTCAACTTGAAATCAGTGATGATGGCATTCCCTTCGATCAGGTCCAGGCTGCGCCAAAGATAGATAAGGATCAATCAATAGATGAGCGCCAGATCGGGGGCCTTGGAATTCATCTGGTTAAAAAACTTGTGGATGAAATGGAATACCAACGAACTGCGGGAAAAAACATTATCCGCATCCTGAAAAAAATATAAGAAGGAGCAAGACGATAATGGAAATGAACATTAGAAAAGTAGGTGCTGTCGATATCGTTGATGTTCATGGGAATCTCGATACTAGCACAGCTCTGGAAGCAGAAAATTTCTTCACATCAATGATCGAAGAAGGTGCTCGCAAAATCGTGGTAAACGGAATCGCGCTGGATTACATAAGTAGCGCTGGACTAAGAGTATTACTGGTGTCAGGCAAAAAATTAAAAGAACTGGATGGCGAATTACGATTGGCTGGATTGAATGAGTCAGTCACTTGTGTGGAGTCAGACCAATTCGGTTCATTTGATCTAAATAAATAAGAGATACTTTGGGCGGCTAACAACCCGAAAAAGGAGCCAATAATGAGCCCAAAGTCAGAAGTAGAGAGACGAGTAAAAGCG